>Ga0209631_10000071_pt1 | contig 126390 bp, 106 predicted proteins | sample COG_08_FD_184752 | JGI IMG/M metagenome (GOLD analysis project Ga0209631, IMG submission 184752) | Pelagic Microbial community sample from North Sea - COGITO 998_met_08 (SPAdes) (version 2) | ecosystem: Environmental > Aquatic > Marine > Neritic zone/Coastal water | place: Helgoland, sampling...
CACCGCTCTTCTTCGGACCGGGAGGACTACCGCTCTTCTTCGGACCGGGAGGACCACCGCTCTTCTTCGGACCGGGAGGACCTGAACGTGATGGAGAAGGAGCCTCTTCTTCCTCTTCATCTTCAAACATAGCACCACAATGCGGGCAGGTAGAATCGCTTTCCTTCACCAAGCCCTCACATATTTCACATGCAAACATGTCTTCTTCGGGCTCTTCTTCTCCGAGTTTCTCGGTCTTTCCATCCTTTGAGCGGAACATGGTCACCGCACATGAGAGGTCATAGCCCTTGAGAGCCATTTCAGTTTGAATAGCATTTTCGAAGGCTTGCGTAAGATCCTCTGGGGTGTCCAAGACTCGTCCGTCATCAACATAGGTCACGTTGACTTGGAAGGTATCACCTTCTAACTTGCATTGGGGGGCTTCGACGGCGACTCCTCGCTTTCGTGCCACACGGCGGATCGCAACTTCGGAGATTCTACGGAGCAGCGCGTCATTGGGTGCATCGGCTTTGCTGCCGCCAAGGGTCCCGGCCATGATCTCTGCAGCGGGATTTGCAGCGTCACCACCAGCACGGAGGTGAGCTGGAAGTTCACCTCCGCCAAGATTAGCAAGAACGTTTGATGCTGGAGATTGATTCATCGAAAGCCACTGACTACGACGCTCGTCTTTGACCGCCCGCTCCGCCTCTGCCAGGCGATTGACCATTGCGTCTGTTGGCGAGTTAGCGGGATTGTGGGCGATTTTCGTTCCGCCGGGCGAAAGTGGAGCGACATTGCTGTTTACTGGGAGGGCACCACTTGCGATGGATGGACCTCGCGGGATGGTGGGTAAATCTGAGGTGGGCGCCACGTTGGGTGGTTGGGGCTGAGGTGGAAATTGGTTATTGGGGAGATATCCGCCTTGCAGGGGTTGATTGGGATAAACTCCCGGAGGGAGATTTTGTTGGTGTTGGATGCCCTGTGCCATACCGTGCAGCATTTCAGGAGGAATGTTCCCCATTTGATTCATGTTTTGTTCCTGCTGTATGCGTTGGTCATTACCTGCAACAGGGTCAAAACTCCTTTGCTGTTGAGGGAATGGAGGCAAGTTTTGAGGAGGGTTGGGTTGGAAGCCACCCGCAACTGAATTATCTTGCCGCGCACCGCATTCTGGACAGAACATACTGTCTGCTGGAATGACTTCTGCACAAGAACCGCAATTCATGATGCCCCCTCCCTGTGTCTTACGCTTGAGTCACCCTCCCTAAAGCATTGTGTAAAAAAACCCATCAAATCTTACCACATAAGAGAAGTTATTGATGAGCAAGAAACACCCGAAGCATACGTTGATGGACAGGAGCAATCTGGAGGAAATTGGAGGCTTTCGTATGCCGGTGCTCGTCAATGCTGAAATCGATGGTTTGCTGGAACGAACATCCCGTTCATTTTACCCTTCACTCAAGTATTTACCCAAGAAAATACGAGGTCAAATTGGTTTATTGTATCTTCTGGCCAGGGTTGCAGACACCATCGCAGACTCAAAGCACGGCGAGACTCAAGTCCTACTTGACCTGCTGAACACCTACAATGATGTGGCACAGGGTCGGTCTGAATTACTCCCGGATTTTAGCGATCTTGCCGAAATTCAAACCAACCCCAACGAGGCTGAATTACTCAGAAATGTACAACCCGTTGTTGATGGACTTCAAGATTACGACGACGGGGATCAGCAGCGGATTCTTGAGTGCCTCGACATCATCATCGGTGGTCAAGTCCTCGACCTTCAACGATTTGGAACTGCGAGAGAAGGAGGAGATATCTCTTCATTGTCGAACGACGAGGAGCTGGACGATTATGCCTTCAGAGTAGCAGGTTGTGTGGGCGTTTTTTGGACAAAAATGTCACTCGCACACATGATGACCTTGCCTCCTGAAAAGGAAAAGGTGTTCATGGAAAAGGGAATACGATACGGCAAAGCCCTTCAGATGATCAACATCCTAAGGGATATTCCTGAAGACTTGAGGTTTGGCCGTTGCTACATACCTTCAGAGGCGTTAGAACAACACAAACTTACCCCTGAAAGCCTTCTTGATGAGGGCAATCTTGACGCTTTTCGCCCCCTATATGATTCCTATCTCGACCTCACCAATGAACACCTCGAGGATGCCACAGATTACATACGGATGATTCCAGAGGGGCAGTTTCGCCTCAAGGCTTCCTGCATGCTTCCTGTCCTTATTGGCCAGCGGACCGTGACCCTCCTTCGAACAGGAAATATACTGAACTCAGAAGAACGTATCAAAGTGACCCGAGATGAAATGAAATCCTATGCAAGGAAATTGCTGCGGGCCTTAGTAATCCCTGGTGGCGTTCGACGATTGCTTGAGAAGAATAAAGACCAATGAGTAATTCTATAGAAAGAGAGTGTTTGAGTAAATAGTTGCTTACATCTGAAAAAGAAATCGCTCCTGTCTGCACTTGCGAAGGGAGGTCTCATAAACAAGGGGCACAAGGGATTGTCGGATAGGATGCTGGAACGCCGCAAACCACTCGACCTTCTGTTCCCTCTCAAGGGGAACGCCTCGTCCCGTTCTGGCGAAGAAGATGTTCGGCCTCCAACAACCCTCGAGCGCTTACGAGCGGGTGTGACGCTCGCAAGGGACGCCGTGAAGGCAGTCAGCGTCACAGCCATGGAGGCACTACGTGAGGGTGCCTCATTCATCGGGATCGTTGGTGAAACGAATGAATTGGTTGACCCCTTTGAATACCTTGATGCCCCCATATGGTCCGAACACCCTCCGGCGGAATTGTACAAGTTAGCATACCGTTACTGCGAGGAATTGACCCGCAGAGAAGCAGGAAATTTTTATCACTCGTTCAAGTATTTACCAGATGAGCAGCGTCTTGCAATGTGTGCCATCTATGCATTCTGCCGTCGTGCAGACGACATTGCTGATGGTGACTGGGCGGACCGATTCCCTGGAAGCAAAGGTGAGATGGACCCTGAAGCGGTCACCTACCGAAACAAATTGGAATCGCTTCAAAACACAGGAACGATTCTTGATGAGGACGCCTACCACAATAAAATCACACAACTCTTCTTCTTCCGAAAGAAACTCTCAACCTGTTACAGCGATGTCTACTCAACAGACCCTGTCTTCTTGGCACTCAAGGATACTGTTGACCGATACGGAATCCCACGTGATGTCTTTGATGATTTGATTTCGGGAATGGAAGACGACCTTTACAACAACCGATACCGAAGTTTTGACGAGCTCTACGTGTATTGTTACAGAGTTGCTTCTGTGGTTGGCTTGATGTGCATTGAAGTCTATGGATACGACGACCCAAGGGCCAAGAAATTTGCTGAATCTTGGGGCATCTTCATGCAATTGACCAATGTCTTGAGAGATGTTGGCGAAGACATCCAACGTGACCGAGTCTATCTCCCGCTGGACGAACTTGAACGCAATGGAATGGAAGAAGAAGAACTCAATGGACGCATCGTCCTCAACAAACATTGGGAGCCATACGTCCGCCAATATGCTGCACGTGCTCGCACCTACCTTGAGGAAGCACGGGCCCTTTTGCCGCTCTTACCTCGTCGCACACGCTATTCCCCCGCCGCAATGATTGCATTTTACGACAAAATACTACGCCAAATCGAAAAACAGCAGGGTGATGTCTTCACCCGTCGCGTGAAACTGAACAAGTTACAAAAGATCTCTTTGGCGGCAGCAGTGTATTTGCGTCATCGATTCCTTCCCGCATTCCTCGACCCTGTATGGGGCGCATTAGCCAAAGTTGGTATTCTTCCCGCTGTGTGAAGAACAGCGTTTACAAGAACTTATATCCCCTATTTGCGTAGGGGAATTATGTCCATTATTGATGCATACAACGAGGCTTGGCTGAGTGGGAATGTTGAGGCTCTTGCTGAGATTATCCACGATGATTTTGAATTCAACCCACATGTAGGTGGCGTTGTAATGGGGAAGTCAGATATTCTTGCCTTCGCTGGAATGGGGGCCGTAACCTCAGAAAATGAACGTACACTCTTTGAAAATAGTGATGTTGGCGTTACCCATTCAATCGCTCACTTTGCTAACGGTTCAACCTCTGAAGCAGTTCTTGCCTTCCTTCGGTTCAAAGACGGAAAAATCATTTCTATGGAAACTGGAGCAACCCCTCTTTCCGACGATTACAAACTCGTCGGTTCAGAGTGAATGTGGTAGAGAAGACTCACATTGAAGCTGGCAACTCAGCGCCATCAATCTACGAAGTATCGACGAAAGGATCACCTTTGCCAAAGGGTAGGTGGGAAATCAGCATCATGCGTTTCGCGTAAATGCTTGGATTCCCGTGATGTAACGTCCAAGAATCAGATTGTGAATGTCGTGAGTTCCTTCATAGGTCTTCACTGATTCAAGATTTGCCATGTGACGCATTACGGGGTATTCGTCGAGAATACCGTTAGCTCCGTGTATGTCACGGGAGACTCTTGCGATTTCAAGAGCGATGTCCACGTTGTTCATCTTGGCGAGTGAAATTTGTTCTGGGAACCAAGTTCCATCATCTTTCTTTTTGCCGAGATGATAGGCGAGGAGTTGTCCCTTGGTGATTTCACGCAGCATCCAAGCAAGTTTGTTCTGAATCAACTGATAGGAGGCAATAGGATGGTCGAATTGAATCCGGGAGAGAGAGTAGGTCTTGGCGCTGTGGAAGCAGGCCATAGCGGAACCAAGTACTCCCCATGAAATGCCGTATCGAGCATTGTTCAAGCATGAGAACGGTCCACGGAGGCCTTTGACTCCTGGAAGCATTCGGTCTTTTGGAATCTTGCAGTCTTGGAAGACGAGTTCACTCGTAACACTGGCTTTGAGGGAATGTTTCCCTTTCATCTCTGGCGCAGAAAAGCCTTCGTCATCTTTTTCGACAATAAAGCCGCGAATGACTCCGTCTAATTTTGCCCACACGACCGCCACTTGTGCAATCGTTCCGTTGGTGATCCACATCTTCGCGCCGTTGAGCAGGTAGTGGTCGCCTTTATCTTCAGCCTTCGTGACCATGTCACCTGGGTTGGAGCCGTAATCAGGTTCAGTCAAGCCGAAGCACCCGACCCATTCCCCAGAAGCCATTTTTGGAAGATACTTTTCTTTTTGCTCTTCAGTTCCGAAGTCCCAGATGGGGTACATGGCCAATGAACCTTGAACCGAAGCAAAGGAGCGTAATCCACTGTCACCACGTTCTAATTCTTGGCAGATTAAACCGTAGGCGACATAAGACAATCCCGGGCATCCGTAGCCTTTGAGCGGAGCCCCGAGGACCCCCATTTCACCCAAAGCAACACGCCATTCATCGTAGAACACTCCGTCTTCACAGGCTTTCTCGATTTTAGGGATGACGGCTTCATCAACCCATTCCCGTACCATGTCGCGAACCATGATTTCTTCTTCTGTCAAAAGACTTTCAATATCGTAGAAATCGAGACCTTCAAACGGTTCCATAGGCTTCCCTCATGGGTATGGCTCCGCCCGTGCTTCATCAACATAACCCCTGAGCCACAGGAAATAAGGTGCTCATTTGCTCTTGAATCGCCATTGGTTGTATTTCTTTTGCAACCAAGGACTGTTCATGTAAATCAAGCCCAAAACTACACCGGGAACTGAAATTGCCACCGCTCCGAGAACCAAGACGGTCATGATGCCTCCGTCAACGCCTTCAACGACAGGGGAAAAGGCAACGACATTACCAAATGCAGTGATCATATATCCGTTGTTGGTGCTCGTTTCCCAAACCATAGCGAGGGGGCGCCCAGCAATGATTTCGTCCCACAATGCAGCGTCTTCTGCCATGAGAACCGTGTAGACGTCATTACCCATGGGATTGTGGCGAAGGATGCTCAGGGGAGCCATCTTCACGAGAGTTGTTCCGTCATGACCTCCATCAACACCGATTTGTTCTCCAGACGGCAACTTGGGCAATAATGGATCTCGTGTGACTTCGGATTGGCTTGCGTCAATGGTATTGATGCGAATCGCTTGAATTCTCAAGCCGCTGGCAAAGGCGGCACATTCGTTAAGAGTGGGGTCTGCACAATCCACACCCACCCATGTTTGAGCAGATGTTTGTGCAATCCATGTCACGTCGTGGCCTTTGTCGATAACTGCAATACCTTCATCCATGGTTGTGATGAAGCAAACGTTGTAATTGCGATGGCAATCAATGTCTGTTATTTCACTAAGACCGTTGTTTTCAAGTGCTTCAAATCCAGTATGCTCAGCGAATTTCCACAACGAACCATCGTCAGCCCCCACATAAGCAAAATCACCGGCAGGACGCCAAGATACGGCGGTGAGGCCTTTACCAAATACGGCAAAGGAACCGTTGACGTTGGTGATGCCATGGTCGTAGGAATCGTAGCGCATGGCAAGACCATCATCACCGACGAGGAGGGCGGTATTGCCTCGTGGATGCCAGTCCACGTGATGGATGGTTGATGACCGCCCCGTTAGCAATTCAACATCCATCGCACGATTATCAGCCTCATCTGCTGAAAGCAGCCGAGCATAGCCGTCCGCACCTGCGATGAGAACATCCATCCCATCAGGAGAAACTGCACCTGTCTTGATACCTAAATCTTGGTCTGCCAGAACGCCCGCATCTCGTAACTCAATCCTCGTAATCAAGTCAGCAGAAACGCTAGGAATGAGCATCAAGGAGACGCAAACCATGGCGATGAGGACGCTTCGCATTGATTCTGCCACCCAACTCTGCATGAAAACCCCTCCCCTCGTAACCTCTCGCTTTGATTGCGATGAACGGTGAGCCTTATGTGGCGAAGTCGGCTGCCCTTAACATGGAGCGATTTGCTGTAAAACGAGGCCTTGTGAAATCCACTGGTGGAAACGCTGGACTGGCCAAATTAGCGACCAACTATTTTGAAAACATTAATGTCGATGCTGAAGGGGTTTTTACCGGTTCATATGGACTCTTAGTTCAAGTTCAAGGTTCTTATGACAGCGCTGGAAAACTCGCCGTGGAAGTTGAGCAGATGAAAGGTGAAGCCCTCGGAGCGTTTCTAGACAGTGAAGGTGGACGTGAGAAAGCAATGGAGTCACGACGTCGTTGGTCTTCCTTCTTGGATGATGCAACGGGTTATAATGCCAAACAGCGCGGTGACAAAGCAAAAGAGGAAGCAAAGAAATTCTCCAAGGCAAAATCTGCCATCAAGATGGCTCACAAATCAATGCAACTGATTTCAGGAATTGATGAAAGCGTCATTGCGAAAGCAAACGAACTCATCCAAGCCCTTGAGGAAAAAATCGAAGCCGGTGAGCCACCTTCTGAAACGCAGGTGAAAAAGCTCAACGATTTATTCTGAGGAATACCTATGTCATCAACACAGGACATCACTGCGTTGATGGAAGCAAACGAAAGCGTTGCGAACCTCAACAAAGGCCAAAAAAAGCGCCTTGTGGGAATGATTAGCCACGTCCAAGAGGTCGTCGGAATCGACCACCTCGTCCACTGTCTCGAACATGAGACATCGCATTCAGGTAATGATGTCATCCAGTGTTATGTCGGTTTTGAGCCAAGTGGAAAGGCACACATCGGGTGGAAGGTTTTGTCGCTGCAATTGCGCCGAATGCTGGATTCAGGGGCAAACGTGATGATTTTTCTCGCTGATTGGCATGCATGGGTCAATGACAAATTCAACGGGAACATGGAGTCGATACAACGAACGGCGGAATACATGGAAGATACATTTCGTGCTTTACTTCACCATCCACCCGAAGGTAAAGGGGCAGGGGAGTTGCAATTCAAGTGGGCTTCTGAGTTGATGGAATCCGGAGATTATTGGGCAAGAGTACTTCGCTGTTCAAAGGGCGCTACACTCGCTATGGTCCGAAAAACCTTCACGATCATGGGCCGTGATGAAGCGTCATCAGACCATGACCTTTCCAAGTTCTACTACCCTGCCATGCAAGCCTCGGATATTTTTGAGATGGACATCGATGTAGCCTTGGGCGGTATGGACCAGCGGAAGGCCCACATGTTCATGCGAGATGTCGCCTCAAAGTATGGATGGCCTAAGGCGACTTGCCTCCACACGCCAATCATCTCTTCGCTCAAAGCATCTGGTAGTAGAATGGAATCCTTTGACCATAAAATGTCGAAATCAGACCCTGGTGGTGCTCTACTCCTCCATGATACAGCCGAACAAATTCGCAAAAAGATGCGGAAAGCCTACATTTCCCCAGAAGACGAGCATTCTCCAGTCTATGAACTCGCGGAACATATTGTACTTGCTGAATTCGGTGAAATCCTCGTGACGCCCGACCCACGTTTCGGCGAGCCATCGGTATGGACTTCTGTTGACGACTTCCGAACTGCAGTGATGAATGGAAGCCTCCATCCCCTTGACGCTAAATTTGGCGTTGCTGACGGATTGGCAAAGGGGTTAACCTCAGTTCACGCTCATTTTTCAGAGCATCCCGAAAAACTTGACCTCGTCACTGAATTGATGAAGTCATGAAGAGGTTCACTCTTCAATCGGTAATTCTTCAATGCTCAACACGTCAATTGATAGCACGCGCCGGGTGTCTTTACCGAAATTTCGGCTTGGAATCGGCTGAACTCGAACGATGCCGTTCACTCGTACATAATCGGGCGCAGTCAAATCGCCGACGAGATCGTCACTCACGGTACCAATAATTTCATTCTTGGTAGAACAGTGAATCAAATGGTGGTCCTTATTGTATGTAATCTGGCGCATGCTGATGTCCTGGATATCCTCGTACTTGCATTCCTCGAGAACCATCTTGAAATTGGGACGGGGTGAAAAAAGACCCCAAGGAATGTCATCGTCTTTCATGTAATCAACCGCCTTGAACATGCAAGGTCGGCAGGTGGACGGGCTCTCTCGCTCTCGTGCACGACGTTGCATTTTTACAATGATTGTGCCACAATCTCTGCATTCATACACGGCTTTTTTGAGCCAACCGTAGGGATGGCTGATATCGTTCAATTTGACATCGAAACTGAACAACTTATTCCGGTCACGCATGCGAAGGTCGTCGACTTTCCGAAGATACTCCGGGCCGAACTCTACCACCCGAATCACGGGACGCATGCGTACCCCGTACTTGTCAAATTGCTCTTGCAAAACCTGAGTTCCCAATTCAAGAGCATGCGTGGGGTTTTCATGGAATTCAAGCGCAAGAACACCTTCCTTGACAATCAGTGGATGATGGATAGTAAATCCAAATACAGCGTCTGATGTCCCCTCAAGATGCTTGATGTCATCGATATAATTTGATGTGATTAAGGAATTCCAACAAGCGAGCACCTGTTGGTCTGTCTCCGAGGGGGCAACTTCATCTTTGAACGACATGGAGTTTCTCCGCTGATTGGACGGTTCATAAACATGCCCGTATCCCACAGGTTGTGACATCTCAAGGCGATGATTCTTGTCCATATGATGAAGTGACAAGGTTCATGAATCGAAGGGCGGTGGTTCGCTTTGAACAACGGAGTTGCTGCTCATGACCACCATCATCGTCCTCGTAAAACAAGTTCCAGACACCAATGCCAAGATCGCCGTGAACAACGGACGAGTTGATTTGTCCGCCGTTAAAATGGTCATGAGCCCTTATGATGAATTCGCCGTTGAAACTGCACTACGCCATAGGGAAGCCGTTGGCGGTGAAGTGACTGCCTTGACCGTTGGTGGACCTGCTGCTGAGAAAATTCTCAAGGACGCAAAAGCCATCGGAGTTGACCACATTGTGAGAATTGATTCCGCCGAAGAAATGGATTCGAATGCGCTTCAAACCGTCCTCACAAAAGCCGTCCAAGACCTCGGAGCTACCGTGGTCTATTGCGGCAAATCGGCAGCAGACACGGGTGCAGGTTCAACAGGACCCGGCTTGGCTGAGCGACTGGGTTGGGCTTCTGTCTCCAACATCATTTCAGCAACCTTCTCAGATTCCATCTCAGCTGTCGCTCCAGGTAGCGGTGGAAATGTCAAACTCAGCGTACCACTCCCTGCCGTGCTTTCATGTGACAAGGGCGATTTCAAAGTAAGAAAGCCAAATGTCAAGGGAATCATGCAAGCAAAGAAAGCGAGCGTAGAAGTCCATTCTATAGAGGCTCCTGCTTCATCAGTCACGCTCGTAGACCAATCACTTCCCCCTGCGAAACCTGCTGGTAAATCTTACCAAGGCGGCGCCGCTGCTGCAGAGGTCGCACAACTGCTTCGCGACGAAGCCAACGTACTATGAGGTGGACCAAGATGACCCAAACAATTGTAATTGCAGAAATGACAACAAACGGCGTACACTCCAGCACAGCCGAACTGATTACCGCAGCCATGACCTTTGGAGGTGAACCTACGCTTATCGTGCCATGCACCGACGCATCCCTCGCTGATTCAGCGGTCGGTATGGGTGCTGGAAGCATTATTGCCGCTAAATCAGATGTTTTCGCCAACTATGATGCATCGGGATGGGCAGCAGCAATCGACAGCGTTGCACCAGTAGGCACCGTCATCACTTCAGCAAGCCCTCAATCGAAGGACTTAGCAGCACGTTTGGCCGCTAAGCGTAACATTTCTGTTGTCCAAGATGCCGTGAAGATCCAGAACAATACCGTGACCTCTCCAGTTTATTCAGGTAAGGCCATGCAAAGCGTCTCCATCAACGGTCCAACCGTGATTTCAGTACGCTCAAATATCTTCCCTGCTGCAACCGGTGGGGCAAGCAGTGCATCGGTTCTCGACACGACTGGCAAGATTGAAACGTCGGTTCAAGAATTCATGGCACGTGCCTCTCAGCGCCTTGATGTCTCAGAAGCCAACATCATTATTTCAGGCGGTCGTGGAATGGGCAGCCCCGACAATTTCAGTCATCTTGAAGCAATTGCAGATACGATTGGTGCCGCTGTTGGCGCATCTCGTGCTGCCGTTGACACCTGGGAGCCAATTCCCCATTCCATGCAAGTTGGCCAAACTGGAAAAACTGTCAATCCGAACCTCTACATCGCCGTTGGCATTTCTGGAGCCATCCAGCACCTTGCAGGTATGCGTTCCTCAAAGTACATCGTGGCCATCAACAAAGATGCAGACGCTCCTATTTTCCAACATGCGGATTATGGCATCGTTGCTACGTGGGAAGAAGCACTTCCAGTGCTTCATGATTCCTTGAAGGCTATGATGGGATAATCAAGCATACTTCCCAAAGCCATAGATGCCAGAACCTGCATCATCTCCGACAAATGGATTCGTGTTCCTTTCGTGCCCGATGGTTGTGAGCGGGCCGTGCCCCGGATGGACCACAGTATCGAGGTCAAGCGGCCAAAGTTGTTGATGTATTGAAGATGCAAGGAGTTCAAAATCTCCTCCCGAGTTTGCGATATCCGTTCGACCAACCGACCCTGCAAAAAGCGTGTCACCCACAAAGACATGGTCGGGGCCATCTTCACAGCGAACGAGGAGGCAACAACCGCCCAAGGTGTGGCCGGGTGTGTGCAGAACATCAAGTTCAATGCTTCCAAAATGGTATGTTTTACCACCTTCAAAGGCCACATCGGCTTTCGCAGGTTCGGGCAAGGACATGCCATACCGAAGTGCAGAGGTTCTAGCTAAGGTTTGAAGGAAATTGTCATCGGCGTGAAGATACCAGTCAACCTCGTAATGTTTTTTCAGTGAAGGGATGAATCCGCTGTGGTCAAAGTGCGCATGCGTATTGACCAGAGCCACAACGCGGCGCGTTGGCATCTGCTCTCGCTCTTTTTCATCGTTCGATTCAGGCCCAGTTGACCAATCAGGTCCTCGACCTTCATGACGGTCAACCCATGCGATGATTCGGTCTGGTTCATCCCCGCCATCAATGATGATGGTATCTCCTGTGGCCCGGTCAGTCACCACCGAGCAACGCATTTGGAGTGGACCAACGAAAAAGTGGTCAATCCATGGATTCGTCAGCGCCATAAGGAATGCGAGAAGAGCATCCTTCATGAGGTTGAGCCTTGAATGATGTTCACTGTCAACTGGTCGGTAGTCCAGGCACCTTCTTTGTCAACAACGCGCAATTCAAAGCGATGGGTGCCAACGGGCAGCTTCAATTTGAGTTGTGGAGAGGTTGCAAGTTCTTGTCCTCGTTCGTCCAACCACGTCCAAGATACAATTTGATTGTGGGGGTCAGAAGTACCTCGTCCATCGAGCAAGACAATTGCAGTTCCTTCACCGTCAGCAACATGCCGTTGGTCATCACCCGCAAGGGCTTGAGGGCGATACACTTCTTGAACTGGAGCCGCCATTGAGCCCAGGATTAGGTCATCAACTCCATTGTCATTTGAGTCATCGGTTAACTCGTTGAAGAGTTGATCTGCTGATTGTGAGGAGGATTCGCTCGATGATACCACTGTGTTTTCCTCCATCGCTGCAAGTAATTGAGCAACCCCGGTGCCCGGTTCATCCTCTTGAACCATGGCATCTCTTTCGTCTTGAGTGAGATGGGCATACACCTCAGACTGGTCGTTTGCATACAAGACCTCGGCGCTGGCATGTGTTGCTTCTGGGGTGCTTTCAAACCACAGGCAGAGTTCTGTTTGGTCAACCTCAAACAGTTCCGAGCCAAGAGACAAGCGCCCAATGGGTTCTGCATCAGTGTAGTCGTTTTGGTCCTCACCAGCAAAGAAAAGAGTTGAGTCACGCTTTCTGAGAGCCAAATGGAGTGGCATGCCTTGGTGCTCAACCTTCCAGAGAATGCCGTCTTGTTTTCCGTGAATGTAGAACCACGAAGCAGCGAGGGTTTGGCCCTGATGGTGGAGGAGGGAAGAGACAGGGTGATTGGTGGTCAGAACACGTTCCATTTCGCCGTTTTCATGAAGTTCGTAAACCTCGCCATTGTCAAAACCAAGGATAGCGCCCAAGGGATGTTCGCCTGAAGTAAGCATTCGCATACGAAGGTCACTACGGTGGATTAATTCACTTCCATTCCACAACTCAAATTCAATTGCTTCCTCGTCTCCAGCCACAAGAGCATGCCCTTCCCTTGTCAAAAAGAAGGAGCCTTCTCGAGTTGTTCCAATCGAGGTAATCCGTTCACCGATTTCACCTCGTTGAGGACGTGTCCAAAGAGATTCAGACTCATTCACGGCGATGATTTGCCCGTTGTGCTGAACGATGTAAAGACGGTCTTTCGCTACATGAACCATCGAGCAATCTTCGAGATGGAAACGGAGTGTCAATGATTCAAGAGGACGCTGATATTGACCTACCAGTATCGAACCCATTCCATCGAGAACCACAATCCGAATGCCCCATGAATAACAGGCCTGAACGCCAGCATCAACGGCCTGATGTTGGAGTAATTCACCCGTTGAGTCATGAATAGAAAACCCATCAATTTCATCGGCGATGATCAGTTGAGAACGATGGAAATGAACGGCGCTGACGGGCTGATTATGCGTGATGACCTTGACCGTTTCAAGAGAGGCGTCTTCGGCGATTGCAGCAAGAACTACCTTGTTCTTGCCTTCGCTCCATGCGAGGTATTCTCCATCATCACTCATCGTCAGATGATGGATTTTTTCATCTGGCCGAACAAGTGCAGTCACTTTTCGAGTGAAGGTCATGATTTCACTTGAGGGCTTATGGTTGAAAAGAACTCCCTGTGAGTGCGTATTCTAAACCAATCAATTCTCTTCGTCATTGTGCATAGCGATGACATCATCGTCCATGTGATTCATCCCCTTTGCGCCATCATTGCGTGCCTTATCAAGCCGTTCGAGGTAAGTAGCATCGATATCGCCGGTGACGTATTGACCGTCAAAACAACTCGCATCAAAGGCGGTGATTTTGGGATTTTCCATTCGTGTGACATCAACCAAATCCTCGAGTGATTGATAGAATAATTTGTCACTTCCAATTGTATTGCTGATTTCTTCGATACTCTTTCCATCTGCGATGAATTCTTTCACTGCCGGCATATCGATGCCGTAGACGTTGGGGTGGCGTACTGGAGGAGCTGCTGATGCGAAGTAGACTTTGGAAGCCCCAACGTCCCGTGCCATCTCAATGATTTGGGCGCTTGTGGTCCCTCGGACGATGGAGTCATCCACGAGAAGCACATTCTTGCCGAGAAACTCGTGTTCAATCGCATTGAGTTTACGGCGCACTGATTTTTCACGCAATGCTTGGCCTGGCATGATAAAAGTACGACCAACATAGCGGTTTTTCACAAATCCTTCCCGATAGGGTAGATCGAGAGATTTTGCCATTTGTAGAGCTGCAATTCGCCCTGAATCCGGAATAGGAATCACCACATCAATATCGTGGTCGGGCCACGACTCAAGCAAACGTTCTGCTAGACGCTGTCCCTGATTTCTGCGTGCTTGATAGACCGAGATACCATCGATCACCGAATCGGGACGAGCGAAGTAGACATGCTCAAAGATGCAAGGAGAATACACCGAAGGTTCAGCACACTGGCGTGTGAAGAGGTGCCCTGATGAACTGATGAAAATTGCTTCGCCGGGCGCAACATCCCTCACAACCTCAAACCCAAGTGCTGTTATTGCAACCGATTCGCTTCCGACGATGTATTCCGTACCTTCATCGGTTTCACGCTGCCCGTAGATCAGCGGACGAATGCCGTTGGGGTCGCGAAAAGCCAGCAGCCCGTAGCCAGCGACAACAGATACACAGGCATAGCCGCCGCGAACATGCTCGTGAACAGCTGAGACCGCACCGAACACGGTCTCGATGTTCATGTGAGGGTCTCCTTCAATCTTCAGGGCCCTTGAACGTTGACCGAGTTCAACGGCGAGAATATTGAGAAGTAATTCGGAATCACTCGAGGTGTTGATGTGCCGCATGTATTCATCACGCAACATCACAGAAAGTTCATCTGCGTTGGTGAGATTACCGTTGTGAGCCAGGGCGATTCCGTATGGCGAATTGACGTAGAAGGGTTGAGCTTCTGCACGTGATGAAGACCCAGCTGTTGGGTAACGGACATGCCCAATTCCAACATTGCCTTCTAAACGCATCATGTGACGCTTGAAGAAGACATCAGAGACAAGACCGTTGGATTTTCTTAATCGGAAATTCCCACCTGCATCTGTGAGTATTCCCGCAGCATCCTGTCCGCGATGCTGCAAAACAGTGAGGCCGTCATAGAGCAATTGATTGACATGGTGGCCTAAACGACCGACGATGCCAATTATGCCGCACATAGGTTCGCCTCATGTTCACGAGAAGGTGATGCCTTCTTATCGTTGCGATGCCGAAGCGTTAGGCCTTGGGTCGGTGTGACTTCTTTGACCAGTTGTACTTGCGAATGCGAGATGTTTCCCCGTATCCACAGGATGAGCAAACAGATTTTTGCTTGTGATAGGCGTTACGTCCACAACGTCGACATCGAATGTGTGTGGTCTTCTGACGTTTACCCATTGATGGAGTACCCTTGGACATGCTATCACCGAACGATTCGCCCACCGACCACCCCCTTATGAAATAAGCGGCACGGTTCGTGGAGGTGAAAATCACTCTTCTTCAAATTTAAGGCGACGAGGTGGAGTGTGCATGAGTGAGGCGAAAACCATGCCGAGTACGATTAAAGCGGCGATACAGAGTGCGATGGCCGTGGTTGAAAAGCGAATGACGTTGGACAAGGCTTGGGCACGAACCGAACCGTTGTCCTCCATGAGCAGGTCCCCTTGCGTAAGGAAAAAGAGGGTCAACGCGGCACCTGTAAGCCCGCACATCAGCATGCCTAACAAGGGGGCAACCGGTCGTTTCCTGGTGTCGCCATAAACGAAGAGGGTCAGCAGAAGTAGGAAGGAAATCATGGTGAAGGAGGTCAACATCGAATTCGCAAATCGAATCAAGGTACCATCCCCAATATCGGGGTGCAGGGCGTATGTCAAGCCAAGCAAGACGGTTGGAGTAGCAAGTGCGACGAGCAAAAGATTGCTGAGTTTATTCATCCCTTTGCTTTCACTCATCTTCCTTCACCTCCCCGACGTGTTTGGCGATGTGCTTTGCTGCCTCTTGCAATTGTTTCGTGGTCGGAGGGTCCAATTGTTTGGGAAGGGGTTGTTGTGCTTCATAGATTGCCAAAACAAATGCGAACAGGAGAATGGCAAGAGCGGCGCCCACCATCAGGCCAAAGACGTCCGCTCCTGCAAGCCAGAACTCTTCTGCAAATTGAGCTGTTTCGACATTTGGCCCATCACGCAAGAGGCCGAGGAGGACGAGCAGTGAGGTAAATCCGAACAAGACCAAAAGCAGACGTTGTTCTTGATTGCGATCGTCTCCCACAATCTTGACAATAGAGTAGGCTACGAAGGAAGATGAGGCTGTGAGGAGAAGAAGGGTCGGCCAGAAAATAAGCCAATAACGATTGATTTCGTCGGGGTAGGTAGGCGTCAAGACCCACCAGTGCATCCCTTCAAACCAAAGCATGGCGATCAAGACCATTGCAAAGCCCGCACGTTTGTCACCCTCAGTGAGACGACCGACCGGCACATGGCCTGAGAAAGCGATGTTGTAAAGACCGACACCGAGGAGAACCGACGGCCCTAGGATACTGCCAAGGAAGTGCCCAAAGGCGCTGGAGGGTGAGAAAGTAAGGGTCCAGGGTGTCGCAAGAATTGAAATTGAGCCGAGGGAGAGCAAGAACATGCCAAAACGTCGGGTTCCGCTGTGCTTTGAGAAGAACCCAAGCATGAGCCCGAACACTGCGCAGAGACCTGCGAGCCAGAAGAGAAGGAAGGCTTGAAAGGACTCTTCCATAGTCAATGCAATTGGAAAGGACTTATAGAGAATCCCTTAAACTTGAACGCAGTGCTCCATTTACTGACGCTACCATCTGCGGAGGGCATAAATACCCGACCCTTGTGGGCTGAATGCTTAGGTGTTCACATGGTCAAGCGTCCTCGTCAAGTCAAGCGTTACAGCCCCTCTGCTGGCAAGCACACAATGCACACCGTCGAGCGTGTCAAGAAGAGGCGAGCCTCTGAACTGCGCTGGGGTCAACGACGATTCCGTCGTGTTATGGCGGGATACCGTGGTTTCCCTCGTCCAAAGCCTGACGGTCGTGAAAAACCTACCAAGCGTGTCAACATTCTCTACCGATGCACAGAAACTGGAAAGGCGCATTATGCGCCCTGCAAGCGTGCAAAGAAGTTCGAACTGGTTGACAAGTGAGGTGTGAAGGATGACAAACGATTTTCTCAAAGTAAGTTGCCGTGATTGCGGTAATGAATCAACGATTTATTCACGCGCCACCACCACCATTTCCTGCGATGTATGCAGTGCTACACTCACAAAACCATCAGGTGGAAAAGCAGAATTGATCGGCTGCACAGTTGTTGAAACGCTCGAATAAGGAGGCTGAGCCTCCATGAGTAACGACATCAAAAACACACCCGACGAGGGTGAGTTGGTTGTTGCAACCATCAAAACCGTTAAGCAAAACGGTGCCTATGTTGACCTCGATGAGTACGAAGGCATTGAAGGCTTCATTTTCATCGGAGAAATTGCCAGCGGCTGGGTCAAAAACATCCGTGGTATTGTTCGAGAAGGTCAGCGGGTCATCTGCAAGGTCATGCGCACCCGAAGAGACGGCACATCAATGGAACTGTCTCTCAAATCGGTCTCTGAAGAACGTCGACGGGCTCGCCTCCAAGAGTGGAAGAACGAACAACGTGCTCAACAACTTCTGAAAGTCCTCGCTGACAAGTTGTCGTGGGGCGAAGACACTCTTGCTGAGCAAAAAGAAGAACTCACAGAAGCCTTCGGAACACTGTATACTGCCTTTGAAGAGGCGGCTATGCAAGAAGGTTCATTGGAAAACGCCGGATTTGAGGGTGATTGGCTTCAAGCCTTCATCGAATTGGCCGTTGAGAATATCATTCCCCCATTTGTGGAGGTTCGAGGCATCCTTACATTGAGCATCAATGCAATTGACGGCGTCAAGACCATCCAAGAAGCACTCTCTGCTGCTGAAGAACTCGCCAACCCAGAGGAAGAAACCGAAGTCAAGTGTTTCTATGACGGTGCTCCGAGTTATCGTCTTGAACTTCGAGCTCCTGATTTCAAAATCGCTGAATCCCTTTGGGAACAAGCCACTTCTATGGTCGTAGACCACATGACCAAAGCAGGCGGAGAAGCATCCGCCCAAAGAGAGTGATATCATGGTTCGTCAGCGTATGCAACAATGCCTCTCATGTGGCAAATTTTCCCTCAAAATCGAATGTCCATCATGCGGTGAGCGTGCCCAGGCTGCTGCTCCCTTGAGGTGGTCCCCAGAAGATCACAGGGCTGGACTTCGTCGAAAGATGAAGAAGGTTGAGGAGAAGCAATGGGCTGAATCTCTTCCGACCCTCCCCTCCCTCGAAACCATGCGGACTTCACAAGAAGAGGAATAAGACGGCCTTACCATCAGCATCGCAAATACCCCTCATTTCCTTTGCTGGGACGTCAAACATTATAACGCGTCTTGCCCCGATTTTGGCTTCATGGCCCTACATGTAGAATGGCGAGGAAACCATGAGGAGCTTCCAACACACGAACTTCTCTTGGTTGCGTTCCCAGGAATCGGAAACATCGGCAAGGTAGCCATTGAAACCATTCGGAAATTGGACGGGACGACCGAAATCGCTCGCCTCCATCCGACCGGACTCCCTCCGCTTGCCTCGCTTGACGAGGACGGTTTACTCGCCCCCCCTCATCTGTCGCTGAACCAAACCATCAATCAAGACGGTGGTAGCATCTTGACATTGGTGGGCTCAGCACAACCAAACGAGCCAAGTCAACAATCCGTCATGGCTGCTGAATTGATGGCATTTTTCAAGTCTCAAGGCGTTCATGACCTTCTGGTTTTAGCAGGTATGATTGATTCGCCCGAACGAAAAGAGACCTTTGCAGTCGCAAGTTCTGCGAGCCACAGAATTGATTTGGAGCAAATGGGCGTTGACGTACGAAGGGATGAGCCCAGGTCAGGAGCGATTGGAGTTACCGCACTTCTCGCATCGATGGGGCCCCTCTACGGAATGAATTCTACCTGCATCATCACCACAACCGTTGGGTCGAGTGGAGACATCTTGGCCTCCCAACGAATGATTGAACAGATCGATGATTGGTTCAAACTCTCCCTAACTTTGCCGAAGGAAGGAAATGAGTGGCTGAAAAAGAAGTTGGAAGCAATAGCACCGTCAACAACCGAGAATCTCGTCGGGGAATTAACGGCATCTCACGACGCCTTCTACATGTGAAGAGCGCCGAGAGAGGGATTTGAACCCCCGCGTCCAAGGGACAGTGGATTTCGAATCCACCGCAATACCGGGCTATGCGACCTCGGCTCTGTGACTTGGCTCATACGCGACGGTCATAAGGATGATGTCCTGTCGCAATCACATGGAGATACGCTTCCACGGTCGCGATGTTGAAATGACCGTTGATGTTGATGAAGGCACGACTGTACGCCAAGCCCTTCTGAAGGCAGATGTTCTACCCTCGATGGTCATCGTAAGTTTTGAGGGAACTATTCTTCCCCACGGAACGCCGCTTCAACAATCTGTTGAATTGCTCGTGACCACGATTTCATCAGGCGGATGAACGTTCCACGCGATTGATAATCTGCAATCTTGAATTTCGAGTATAATCGCCTCGTACTTCGGTTGCCCAAGCGTCAAGACCAATGTTAGTGACAACGACATCATCCCCAACTTCCATCATCTCAAATTGGGAATTCCAATCGTCAGCCCAGCCTTCAACTTTCATTGCACCAGTGTGGTCCAGCAACATCATTCCACGCCGGCGCCATACCTTTCCATTGCGCCCTACACCGCTTTTTTGATAGGTATACACCACTTTTCCACCCACGCTATGCTTGGCTTGGAAATCCATCAGATTATGAGATTCTGTCTCGGGTGATTCATCAAGGCTCAGCCGTGCAAAGGGATCGAATTTGAGAACGATTTCACCCTTCCAATTGACGGTGAAAATTGCATCCTCCACAAGGACCTCCTGACCCTTTTTAGGCAAGGAATGCCAGGTTGAACCTCCTTGATGATATTCATTTGAAACGAAATAGAGTTGTGCGAAATATTCGCCCTGTTTGAGAACCATCTTCAAGGGAGCGTTCTCACGAACCAGTCCTACGGAGAATAACTCACCCCGGACCGTAGCCCTTGCGTTGAGATTCCCGATTTCCTCGAGCATGGTCGTTTCAACCGATCCGGGCAATTGCAGTTGTGATGGCAAAACGGCTTCGTCTGTACCTGCTCCTGTGGGACACACAGCCTTCCAGTCACATCGGTCGCACCGTGATAGTTTGGGTGGTGCTGCTGGCTTGCCTCCAGGAGAAAAGCCTCGCATCGGGGCTGGGGTTGGACTGCAATCTTCACGAGTGGGTTGTTCTTGTTTCAATTCTACCCACATCTTCTTCAAATCAATCTCCATTTGAACCATTTCATCAACCGATGGGCAAGGAATCTCTTTGATGCTGGCATGACCAAGGTACCAAATCTGAAGGGATTTGACCTGAGATGAGCGTCCGTGGGTAATGTACCACAACATGGCATACATGCGCAATTGCTCAACATAATCACCTGAACGGTCGTTGGCGCCAACGCTTGCCTTGAGGTCGACAATTGTGGTTTCACCATCCCATCTATAGACCAAATCATATTCGCCTTGGAACCAGTGATCGGGGTGAATCGCATTCATCGTGAAGGGCTTGGCATCGGGATGAACAAACCAAGGTCGACTGATTTCCCACGCCTCTAGCCACGTAATCTCACCATCAGCCGCCAACGGATGTCGGCCCGTGAAATCATGCTGTTGATAGCCATCAGGGGCAGGCCATTCCTCTCTTTTCCCAGAGCGCCAATGGCCCAAAGTTGGACCTCCAGACGCTTCAAAACATCGCTCAACTTCTCGAAGGTGGAAGGTCAAACCCTCAAACACCATGCGAAGGACTTCTTCTTCTTCAACGTCAAACCAATCTCCAGCCTTTCGTTCATCCTTTTCCCATTCTTTGTAACAACGAGCATACACCAATGGGAAGTGTTGTTCTGCACGACTTAGTGCCCACTCACGCAAATCCTCGGGATGGTCAGGAATCATGGATTCATCCAAAGGAAGGAGGCTAGAAGCAGGCCAATATCCGCTTTCTTCAGTGTTCGGACGCCCCTCATCGTCCAAAGGAGGTTTTCCGTAGGTCTCAGCGGGGGCTTCGCCGATCACCAAGCCTGGCGATTCACGTAGCACCCGGCAAATTGTTTCCTCAACCGCCCTGCCAACAAAGAGAACGGGAATCTGGGGCATCTTGAAACGGAGAACTTTTTCGTAATACCAGAGTCGAGGGCATGCCTTGTATGTGTTCAATTGACTTGCAGATAGGCGTGAATATGGCCCGATTGTATCGGTGTCAGTGTCTGCAAGTTGAACGGGCATAGTACGACGAAAGGAACCACCCCTTTTGAAGGCTCACCAATTCATTCTTTGAAGCTCGGTTGTGTTGAAGTTTCAAAGCGCGTTTTCCGATTGTCAATTCGTAATTGAAGGATGCCTGAGCGCCAGCCAATCTCCACTCCAGTCATCGATACCAAATCTCCCGGGCTAAGTTTCAGAAGACGCTGATTGATACTGGACCCGAAAGCTACAACCTCTGCAACGTGGCCTCCATCCCAAAGGATGAATGTCAGCATCGTCCAAGGTTTACCATCAAGGCGGACTCCTGAACGCTTACGTATGGAAAGGACGTGCCCGCTGACGTTAGCACGCGTTCGCAACAATCCGAGTCGAGTCAACTCAGTTTTGCCTTGTTCACCGGAATCAACGACCGTGGTGATAGTGGTTTTGTCATCGAGGTAAACCCGAGGTTGGTCCCTCCACACCCCAGGCATGGCATTGTGAATCTCCACTTCCCCTCCCAAGTCATGGAGGTCAGAAAAAGCCCCTGGTTCACTTTCCTCAACCGTTACGTGTTTTTGCCCAGAGACCAATACAGCCCCAAGGACCTGTTCGCCAAAATGATTGGGCAAGGACCATTCTCCTCCCAACGAGCCTCGGACAGAAACACGCCCCTGTATGGAAGCCAGGGATTGATACGGTGAGCGTAGAGAAACCGAAGGGATGGATTCAATCCAAGCGGTCATCTGGGTTGTCTGCCAGCCGGATTCATCTTTGGAAACCGAACACCAAACGCATCCAGCTGCCGAACCGTCACAAGCCTGTTCGGGTGTTCGTGGGAAGGCAAGTACCGCTTCACCCTCGGCCTGCATCGCTTCATGTTGTGTACGGTAGAAGGTAGTGAGGCTTTCAATCTCCTTTCCATCAGGTGCATCATAGTTGACGCGTTCCCCTCCGTTGAGGTACCAACCTTCCATTGACGAAACCAATTCTCCCTCGTGAGTTTGATTCCACAACCATGCATAAAATCTGAGCTGGTGTTCTAGAGATGATGAAAAAGCAGATCCTGAACGTCCCGATTTGATATCCACAAGGCGGATTCTTCCATCCCAGCGCAAGACCAAGTCCAATTCCCCTGAGGCCCAACCCTCGGGATGATAGAGGCGCTGTGGTTGATGCACGCGTGGGTCTTTGACCCACGGACGTGCACACTCCCATGCTTCATGCCAAGTGATGGGTTCTCCCTCAATACTCCACGTTGGTTGGTCTTTTGTTTCCCACTTCATTTTCTCAATATCAGGGACTTTTTCTGGGCGAGGAAAGGAAGGAGATGAACCCCAAGAAGGGGACGGGATTGAGAATGTCTCATGGCCGTTCCTGTTCGCATCCAAATAAGGGCCACCATCTGCATCGAAACAGGCCTGCACCTCTTCCAAAAACAACCCCAAACCATCACCAATTCGTTGTTCGAAAGATGAAAGAAGAACGTCGTCCCAACTTGTTCCCTCGGCCGTCCAAAGCGATTCATTCCACGCTTCTGCCCCTCTTTCGTGCGCTTTCTTAGCCACATCGTGAATCTTTGAGTGCGCCCATTGGGAAAGCGATTCATAAGTATCCGAAACGGGGGGATGCATCATCAATAATTCGCACAGGGCATCCTCCAAGACGACACCGACAATCTGTGAAGGGCGTGTAGGGCCTTGGAGGCCAACCTGATAGCCGAGCAACCATTGCCGAGGGCATCGGAGGTAGGTGGTCAAAGAACTTGCAGAAAGACGACCTCTGGAACGGCCTAGGGGACCCCCGAGTGGAGGCACACCTACCGGCATGTCAAAACCCCCGTCATAGACGATATGGTCACGCTATAATCACGCATCGTAGGAATAATAGTCACCACTGTTTCGTTGTTCACGGTCTTTCCGGCTCGCAGACTTATTGATACGCGGCCTGCGAGAATCATGGTCACGGCGGAATGTTACATCGACACTTGACAGAAATTTGTTCATGCCCTCTCGGAGGTCAAAGGGTCCAGTTGCACGGCCTTCAATACCTCCTTTACCTTCGAAGACAAGGAGTGAGTCCGCCACGATATCGATGAAATAAACGTCGTGATCAATGACAAAGGCTGATTTCTCATTCGCTTCCATCGTCCGACGAATGGCCTTTGCAGCCTCCATTCGAGCATTTGCATCCAGGTGGGCTGATGGTTCGTCAAGCAAATACAAATCTGCATCACGACCCAAGCAGACTGCTATGGAGACCGCTTGTCGCTCGCCGCCTGATAGTTTCTTGACACGCTTGGGTAAAAGTTGGTCAACTCCAAGTGCTCGGATGACGTTGACATTGAATTCACCACTACGCCATTTGGGACCCAATTCGCTATCGAGCCACAATTGGACAGAACCGTCGATATCGACATCAATGTGTTGTGGTTTGTAGGAAATCGTGGCATCTGCAGTCACCCAACCCTCATCGTATTCATGCTCACCGGCGAGCAATTTGATCATCGTGGATTTTCCAGTTCCATTTGAGCCCACAACACCGACGACTTCGGCCCGATGAACGGCGCCTTCGTCGGAAGTAAGTGTAAACTCACCAAGTTGCTTTTTCAAGCCACCCCAACTCACGACTTGTGTGCCAATCTCTGCTTTACGGTCACGGTGACGAAGGAATTTTATCGGCTTATCTCGAATACGAACGTTTTCTTCGGGCAGGAACCCGTCCAGATAACTGTTGATGGCTTGACGTGTGGACCGGGCTGGCGTAAAGATACCAAAAGCACCTTTCTTTCCGTAGACAATGTGGACGAGGTCTGCTAATACATCAAGGACAGCAATGTCGTGTTCAATGACGATCACACGCTTTGTTTCAGAAAGACGCTGAATGATGCCAACAATCCGCATGCGTTCATGAATGTCCAGGTATGAAGACGGCTCATCGAAGAAATAGACGTCAACATCACGGAGGATGGTGGCGCAAATCGCCATTCGTTGTAATTCACCACCTGAGAGTTGCTGTACTGTTCGTTCAAGGAGATGGTCAATGCCCAAATCCTTCGTCAGTTGATCCATCATGTCACGCTCATCCACCTTGGTGAGCAATTGCTTCACGGTACCTTCTACTCGTTTCGGGAGGCGGTCAACATTTTGGGGCTTGACTGCGACGCGTATTTTGCCATCCTGTACTGCGATGAAGAAGTCCCTTAATTCACCTCTTGGCAGGGATTCGATAACGTCCTCCCAATTGGGTTGTGCATCCAACCAATCGCCTAAATTTGGAACAATACGTCCAGAGAGAGCGCTTATTGCAGTTGATTTCCCCATGCCGTTGGGACCAAGAATCCCTACAACACTTTCTTTGGAAGGAGTCGGAAGGCGAAACAGACGGAAGCCATTCATCGAATAACGATGAATCATATCCGTTTCAAGTTCGCTTGGAAGGTTTTCGATGATGAGGGCGTCATGGGGGCATTTATTGATGCAGATGCCACAGCCAATGCACAAACTTTCCGAGATGTGGGGCTTCCCCGTCTTTTCGTCCATAATGATACATTCTTGTCCATTGCGAACCGGTGGACAAAAATCGTGACATTCGTCATTGCATTTCTTTGGTTGACAATTGTCTTCCTTCAGAACTGCAACACGCATGCTCTCACCTCTCCAAGCCTCTCTGCCGTGTTATTTTGTTTAACCTGTTCAACGCTGAGGTCAACCCAGCAATTGATGCGTCGTATGCCGGGCTCAAATGAGTCCTTTGAGATGCTCGTGCCCACGAATCAAGCGGGTCGTGCATGGTGTTGGGAATTTCATACTGGCCTTACGCAATGCGTCACGGGCCGTGAGGTAGTGCTCTGGGTGGACTTGAATGGATATCACACGCTGCCCACGCTTGACACGAGCGGCAGTTCCTACGTTCTTACCAAAAGCGCAGCGCATTCCCTGTGAGACACGGTCAGCACCTGCGCCTGTGGCCTGCTTGTTCTCACGGAGTACATGATGAGGGAAGGTGTGGATGCGCAAAGCATAGCCTTGAGCACCTGCATCCTTACGGATGGTGGAATTGGATACGACACGAGCAGCTTCGAGGGCCGTGTGTCGGATTTGTACATCGTTGTCTGCACGCAATTCAAGCACAACAGGGAACTGTCCAGTCTCTGCTGCACGGCGGTTTCCGACGTGGAATTGGTGGATACGGTTGTTGGGGACACCACCGATATACTTGCGGCGTGTGTAAGCGGGACCCTTCAAACGACGGTACATCACAGCTGGTTTACGTGCCATAGGTAATCCTCCAAGCGGTCTTGCCACCGATGCTCCCTTTATGATATCTCCGCATGTCAAAATCCGACACGGATAAGGAGGAAGGAGAGATTCAACATCAACAAAGCCTTCATGGACTGATGGACCCACCTTGTCACATGGCCGGTGGATGGAGGGGGTTTCTGCGAGAAGAATCCGAACACCAATGGCTTGCTATCGCCGTGTTCTTTCTTTTTGTCTTGGTCGGTGCTTTTGCTTTGGAAGGAACTCAATACTTCGTGGGAGACACACTGAAACCCTTGGATGCTGAACACAACGGCGGCATGGTTCTGGATATTGAGTACCACCAGGGCAATTCATCCTACACAGCATTGGTGTATTCTCCCGGAGCAGGCTATCATTTCTTCACAGAACATGTGGATGACGGAACAACATCTGTGATTTACACGCCAGACGCCAACGACATGGGTAGAGATGTCAACTTCGTGAAAACCATGCCGGATGGAGAAATCGTGTTTGCTGTATCAAATAATCAACTGATTGGACTGCAATCCAACCTCATGGTCAGTTATGAATACAGCACGAACAACGGAGAATTTGGCATTCTTGATGTGGCTGAACAAACCACCGATGGAGCAACACAGCGCCTTCTTTTGACACAAGAAGGTCAGAATAAATCCTTCCGTGGAGTTACAAGTTTGGTTCCAACACCCGCAATGTCCATGACGGCTGGCATTCAATGGCATTCTGTTGAAGCGCATTCTTCTGGAATGTGGTTAGCCATAGGCTCCCACAGTACGACTGCTGGCGGAGACGGATCCAGTCCGGCATCGCCCCAATCGAGAGCCGCACTCGGTTGGATTGCATGGGATGGTACGGCCTCTACCCCGGTGTTGACGCAGCTTGATGTGGTGACCTACCCTGGGCAATTTCACAGCATTTCATCAACCCCTGTTGGCCTTGTCATCGGAGGCACTGACACCAGCCTTCACGTCGGGACAGACCAACGTATCGTAGACCTTGAAACACCCTGCAGTATCTCAGTCGTCGACGGTGAAGGGACCGTTTGGTTCATCGGTGAGCGTGGCTCGGATACACTGACTACATGGGACGGCGAAACCCGTGAGGTTCACCTTCTCAGTCAGGCAGTACCGGTTGACGCAACCGCCATCGGCGTCAACGGAGACAACGTCCATGTTCACGGAACAAATTCTGACGGAACGCCCATCGTTTGGAGTATCGACGTGACTGCAAATGGCTCTATAGAAAGTGGCAGAGGATTCCTGAGCCTCCTGTTTATTCTCGGCGGTGGCGTTCTGTTGGCCGTCATGGGCAAATATGCCTTTGAACAACGCAAAGCGTTGAACTAACTTCTTCCTTCACTGCGAAGCAATACGACGCTTGCCAAGAAATACGCGAGAACCTTCATGTGCCCTCGTCAACTTCCTCAAACTCCAGCGTAAGCCATGGAGGTGATGATGATAACAAAACGGGGCATGATGGACCAGTTCTTTGATCTCAAAGAAGCCCATCCTGATACCATTCTTTTCTTCCGTATGGGCGATTTTTACGAACTTTTCCACGAGGACGCTGAAATTGCTGCTGATGTTCTTGGGTTGGCCTTGACATCACGAGATAAAAAAGCGGAAGAGCCAATTCCAATGGCCGGCTTCCCCTGGCACGGGTTGGAGGAACATCTGCGGACCATGCTTCGCGCTGGATACAAGGTGACGGTTGCTGAGCAAGAGGAAGAACTTCGGGAAGGTGCGAAATTGCTCGAGCGTGTTGCAACTCGTGTTTACACTCCGGGAAGCCTCTATGAAGAGAACTTGCTCGAAGGCGATGAACGCTCAATGCTCGCCGCCGTTGCGCTTGCAAAAGACAGCGTTGGTTTAGCCGTCATCGATGCCTCAACCGGCCAAGCATGGGCCAGCACTCACGACGGTTCCGACCGCTTTCTTCGCTTGACCGACGATTTACAACGATGGCAGCCAACTGAGTTGGTGCTTTCATCCAACGATGCAGAACATCCACAGATGGGAGCATTATTCCTCCATTTAGACGGAGTGATGGTCAGCCACCACCAACTAAGCAAAAAGCGTCGAGAAGACCGATTACGTGACATGCTTAACGTGGCTGATTTAGGGCATTTAGATCTTGATAATGCTCCTTTAGCTCTCTCCGCAACGGGTTTGGCTGCTGATTACTTGGCCACCGTGCATCTACGCACTGAAATACCACTCCGTGATGTTGAAGTTATTGAGGAACAGGGCCATCTACTTCTCGACCAAACCACCCTCAAGAACCTCGAATTAACCTCTACACTCGCGGGAGAATACGAAGGAAGCCTTCTATCCACTTTGAATCGCTGTCGAACGGCAATGGGGCGCCGTTTGCTGAAAACATGGATTCTACACCCTCTCGCAACGACGGACGCCATCGCAGCACGCCACCATGCAGTTGGGGCACTCAGCCGATCATCTCGGCGTTTGGACGGATTGCGTGAGTCGCTCAAAGGTATCCGTGATATGGAACGCTTGGCAACACAACTCTCCTATGGACGAAGCAATGCGAGGGATGTTCTCGCTACGGCCTTGGCTCTTGAACGGATGCCCGCCATCATGCGGTGGTGCGGCGACACCAATGACCCATTGCTGCAACTTCTTGCTGCAGACCTTGACGCACTGAGTGAGATGGGTGTACTTATTCAACACACCTTGTCTGATTCTCCACCACTTGGCCTCCGTGATGGCGGCTTGTTGAGGCAGGGAGTTGACGAAGAAATTGACCACTTACGAGATGTTACCTTGAAAGGGAAGGCTTGGTTTTCAGAATTGGAAAGCAGTCTACGCAATGAATTGGAAATCCCTTCGCTTAAAGTAAGAATGAATCGACAAATTGGTTGGTTCATCGAAGTCACGCAATCTCATGAAGAGAAAGTCCCGGATACGTGGCGAAGAAAACAGCAAATGACCAACGGATCGAGATACATCACGGATGAATTGGTCGAACGAGATGATTTACTCCTTGGGGCAGACACCAAATTAAAGGAATTGGAATACAGGAAGTTCCTCGAATTGAGAACTTATTGCCTCCAGCATGCCGCCACCCTTGCGGATATAGCACGGCACATTGCAGCCATCGACGTTCTGCAATGCTTTGCCAGTGTCAGTCGTGAACGACAATGGGTACGCCCAGAAATGGTCGAGAGTGATACCTTCAGTTTGGAAGGAGCACGACATCCTGTACTTGAGCTTCAATCCGGCTTCGTCCCCAATCATCTCAACATGAGTAAAAAACGCAACTTCCTTCTGATAACGGGGCCTAATATGGGTGGTAAATCGACCTACTTGAGAACCGTCGCCTTGCTCACTGTCTTGGCGCAAGCCGGCTGTTTTGTTCCTGCAAAAAGGGCGAAAATTGGCATGGTTGACCGGATTTTCACAAGGGTTGGGGCAAGCGATGACTTACGCAGAGGCCGCTCGACCTTCATGATGGAGATGATTGAAGTCGCACATATCTTGAAACGCGCCAGCCCACGTTCGCTTCTCCTGCTTGATGAAATTGGCCGTGGAACGTCAACCTTTGACGGACTCTCCATCGCTTGGGCGGTGACTGAGGATGTGTGCCAGCGTATTGGAGCACGCACACTCTTCGCCACTCACTATCACCAACTGATTGGGTTGGAGAATGAAATCGACGGGCTGCATAACGTTCACGTTCAGGTAGTCCAGGACGAAGGAACACTGCGGTTTTTGCATACCGTTGCGGACGGCCCGTGCGATGAATCCTACGGAGTCCAAGTAGCCGCTCTTGCAGGACTTCCTCGCAACGTTGTTGAGCGTGCGACTGATTTGTTGGCCTTTTTGGAACTGCAAGCCCATGGAGCAAAGGCTGGAGAGCAAGGTGCACCGGGTAGCAGGGATTTCGGACAGTCAAGCCTCATGGGCTATTTTGCTGCAGCAGCCATGACCGACCAAGGCCATCATGATGCCCCGGAACAACAACCTCAGCATCATCAAGAAGTGGTTGACCGATTGCTTGAGACCAACGTCGATGAATTAACACCCAGACAGGCTCTTGACCTCCTGTATGCACTCAAATCGAAGGTTGGAGGCGAGGACTCATGACGAAAAGAATCCAGCAATTGGATGATGCAACCATCGGCCACATTGCGGCAGGTGAAGTTGTAGAACGACCAGCGCAAGTGGTGAAAGAGTTGATTGAAAATAGTCTGGATGCAGGTTCTAGAACCATCGCAGTCACCGTTGAAAACGGTGGTTTTGATGCATTGGTTGTTGAAGACGACGGCACCGGCATCGTCGCCGAAGATTTGCCGCTTGCCCTTGACCGCCATGCAACATCAAAATTAACTCATAAAAACGACCTCGCATCCATCGCATCACTCGGTTTTCGCGGTGAGGCTCTGGCGAGTATCGGCATGGTGTCTCGATTGACCATCGCCAGTCGTCCTGAATCCACAGAAGGGGCGAGCATCGTCATGGAAGATGGCATCAAACAGGGTGTAAAGCCGACTGGAATGCCCCACGGCACAAGGATTTCTGTTGAACACCTCTTCCAAAATACACCTGCACGGCTTGCATTCCAACGACGGCCAGAGACCGAAACCGCTCGAATTGTGGATGTTGTTGTAAGTCACGCCCTCGCCCATCCTGAATGTGCCTTTCATCTGAAAACAGAACGCAGAACCTTGCTCAACGTACCAGCAACAGACGACATGCTCGACCGACTGTACGACATCATGGGGGCTCAAGCCACGGATTTAATCGGATTAAAACAACCTCCCGATGACGAACAAGCACCCGGCAGTGAACGCTGGGAAGGGTGGATCAGCACGCCAGACATTACCCGGGGGAAAGGTGACGACATCCACATCCTCATCAACGACCGTCCAGTTGCCGCAGGCCCATTTTTGCAGGCCATTCGTCGAGGGTACAAGACCCGCCTCATGCACGGCCGGCATCCGGTTGCAGTGCTCAACCTCACATGCCCACCAAGTGAGGTTGACGTCAATGTTCATCCAACCAAACGTGAAGTACGATTGAGGCATTCTTGGCGCGTCCTTGAGCGCCTGGAGCGAGCCATTGCTTATTCACTTGAACAAACACCCACCGAACCTGACGCAACCGGCGGGATACCGGCGCTTCAAGGGTTGAAACAAAACAATACGACTAAGTCTGTAGAAACTCACTTGTTTGCAAAAGAACACATTGAACAGGTAAAAGACACATTGAGTTCCGCTGCAGGTTTGAATGAACAACGCACGGTGCAACCCGTTCAATCCTTAGCCCCACCTGCGTGGGCTGTTGCTGCAGGCCGTCAACTCAATCTTGTTGGTGATGAAGCGCTTGAGGAAAGCGATAACGACAAAGTAAGACCGATTTCATCATCACCGCTAGGTCAATCAACGCTTCCGAACATGGATGAACTCGTCATCTCACCTGCACTATCCTCTGGAGAACGCCAACTCCACCGGCTTTCAGGAAGCATTCAAAGTCAATCCCCTGAGCATGAAACCCCTCTTGAAGGGGTCTTGAATGACCTACCAGAGATGGAGCCTCTTGCTCAATTTGCAGATTCATACATCCTCGTTCAAGCCGGAGATGAACTTCTCTTGGTGGACCAACACGCCCTTCACGAGCGGATACGATACGAGCGTTTGAGGTATTCAGGGCAAGCATGGGAGCCTCAAAAACGACTCACGCCCCTACCTCTGGAACTTGATGCTCGTCAATCTGCTGTTGTTGATGCACAGCAAAAGCGATTGATTTCGCTAGGATTCCATGTCGAACGAATCAATGATGGATGGTGCCTTACAGCCTCTCCCCAGTTACTTGATGGTGAATCGCTTCGCTCCTTTTTCCTCGATGTGCTTCAGGACGTCGCAGAAGACGGTGCTCCCCTTGAAACCATTGAACAGCGGAAAGACCACATTGCCTTCATGAATGCGTGCAGAGGTGCAGTCAAAGCCAACCAATCGCTGACGCTTCCTGAAATGCGTCGTCTATTGGATGACATGAGACGGATTCCAAACCCGTGGGCCTGCGTCCATGGCCGTCCAACGTCCCTGCGGATACCAGTTGACAGCCTTGACCATCATTTTGGTCGACACGGATGATTCACCAGTGCTGATGCAAGCTTACCTTGACCTCAACACCCGCATCAATCCACCGTTGAACGGCATAGGGGTCAGCGACAGCGTGAAGGTTTGCTCCCTCAATAATGACCTTCTCGCTACACCCCATGGCGAGGACAATAGCGGTCATCTGCATTCGGTGGTCCTGGTAGGTCTCAACAAGTCCTTTTGGAGACGTGATGGATTGACCCCCAGGAATGGAGAGGCCTCCTTCATTTGACGTGGTTGTGATTCCAAATGCTTCCAGAAGCGTTTGGGTATGCTTGAGGCGATCGGTCTCCTTGTAGGCAGCATGTGCTGCTCCTGTTATTTCACCACCACTGCCCAAAGCAAGAAGGGCAGAAAGAGGGGTGATGAGGTCGTTGGCATCTCGTAAATCAAAGGATTCAGATGATTGCGAATTCTTTGACGATATCACGTGGCCGTCAAGAACAATGCCCAAATCATTTGAACGGTGCATCAACAATTCGTGCCCTAGGCTGTCCTCATCTCGGGGGTACATGGCGATATTAACGGATTTTGTGACCTTTGAAGCGAGCATTGCAAAGGCGAGCATCGAGCAGTCAGGGGGCATATGGATCTCTGTCTGCGAAGAGACTGGCTCCCACGGACCGATGATTCCCTCATCCAATGAATTGCATCCTAGCGACTCACACATGCCTCGAGTCAGTGATGCATGACGTCGGGACACTGCATCACCCTCCAACGAGAAGTGAACATTGGAAGGCAGGGCGGGAGAAGCGACCAACCAAGCAGAAGTCGGCTGACTGGACTTTTCAGTATGAATCTCGAGACGGTCTGGGCAGTTCCACGGCCCTTGAATGAGCAAGGGGAGCATTTCTGCCCCTTCGCCATACGAGCACTGTATCTGAAATTGCCTCAATGTCTCAATCATGCTCGAATAATCTCGTGAACGTAATGAGGCGTCCCCGTCAAGCATGATTGGTACGTCAAAGCGAGCACAAATGGCCATCAAAAGACGAAGAGCAGTCCCGGAATTACCTGCATGGAGCACACTGATCGGTGGTCTCAATCCGTTTGGACCCCGACCGTGCACTTGCCAAGAAACACTCTCTGGATGTGGATTAAGGTCAACATTTGCAAGATTTGGAAGGGGCTCTCCATCAGGGTCCAGATCTGTAAATTCAACACCTAATTGGATTAAACATCGGCGCATGGAACACACGTCCTCACCTGCAAATTGCATGTTGTGGAAGGTCATCACTTGATGGCTCTGAGCAGCGAGAGCGAGCCAGCGTATTGCGTGGCTTTTGGAAGGTGGAAGCGTCCATGGCAATTGTTCTATAGCGTTTTTCGGAGTGACTTCGAGAGCTTCGATATAACTGCCCTTCTCGCCGCGCCCCGAGGGCTTCCATCGCTTTACCCAAGCCCTGCCCATGACATGGTGTCAACCTGTGTCTGTCATGAACCCTTGCAATACAGATTCAAGAACCGCCACACCGTGCACGGAGTATGACGCTGGTGGACGAGAAGAATCGCCCCCTACGCGACCTTCGTATATCGGTCACGGACCGCTGTAATTTCAGGTGCACCTACTGCATGCCGAGAGAACACTTTGGTTCACAACATCCTTTTCTTCCTCGAAATGAATTGCTAACCTACGAAGAGATGGTGCATGTCATCGCTTCACTGCTCCCTCTCGGCCTTGAAAAAATACGTCTTACTGGAGGTGAGCCACTCCTGCGAAGGAACCTCACGACCCTGATTGAACAAATACGAGAGCTTGATTCATCCCTCGACATCGCCCTCACCACCAATGGAGCCCTCCTTCACGACCATGCGCTATCCCTCAAAGAGGCAGGACTTAATCGAGTCACAGTAAGTCTTGATGCGTTGGAACAAGAAACCTTCCAATCCCTTGCTGATACCACAAGCCACACTCCTAATGCCATTCTGAAGGGAATTGAAAGCGCCATCGAAGTAGGACTTGGTGTCAAAGTCAACACAGTCATCAAAAAGAACGTGAATGATGCAGAAATTTTGCCACTTGCTGAGAAATTTGAGACCTTAGGAGTCCCTCTACGATTTATTGAATTCATGGACGTTGGTAATACAAATGCTTGGCAGATGGATGACGTTGTGAGTGGAGGCGATATTCGTCGTCTCCTTCGCCAGAGTTTCGGGCCACTGACACCCGTGCAAGGGCAAAAAGCGAGTGAGGTTGCCAAACGGTACCGTACACCCAGCGGATATGAGTTTGGATTCATCGAATCGGTTACTTCGCCCTTTTGTGGCGATTGCACACGGGCAAGGCTCTCTGCAAACGGTCAAATCTACACCTGTCTTTTTGCCACAAAAGGGCACGATATCAAATCAATCTTGAGAATGGGTGGCTCAACTCAGCAGATTGGTCATGCTATTGCCTCAATCTGGACCAAGAGAAATGACCGATATTCCGAGGAACGGGGTGCCCAAAAACCCAAGGATACGAAGGTTGAGATGTCGTTCATTGGCGGTTAATCACCGCATCGCAGGCAACGCTACGTCAATCATCAGAACACCTGCTGATTCTTCGATGAGACGGAAGCGCCAGGTTCCGTCATCCGAGCCGATGCTTTGTGAATCAATCACAAAATAATCACCCTGTGTTACAGAATATCCTGCATCACGATCGTGGAACGAAACGTTAGAACCAACCACGCCATAGACATCGTCACCCGATACCTGCCCTCGGATGGGGACCGATTCCGTAAGGTTTGACGGTTGAAGGTCGAATTTGAGACGGGCTGGGTCAATGGATTGGTCCAGACTTGTGATTCGCACCACGTGGAAGCCGTTATCGAGTGCCCGCACGCTCACCGTAGCCTGAGGTGGCACTTTTTCAACGGTGGTAAGTGCACCTTGCATCAAAACAAAGACCATGCTCGATAACATCACCGTGATTGCGAGAAGCAAGACGGTTGCGATGACAGGGCTGACGGCTTCACCGTCCCGCCTTAGTGTGCCTCGCATGCTAACACCAGACGGTCAAATCACTTGAACCAACCGATGATGAGAACGGTTTTTACAGGAATTTGAACTCACAAAATCCAGACTGAACGCTCGCATTCCATGGCCCGTTTAATGCCCCCAATGGGACCGAGGACCCGAAGAATGAGTTCAGTAAGAACATCCCCTCGCATGAAGGCATAGCCCATGTTTTTACTGCGCAGGGAGTTTTTGAGTGCTTTACCCATGCTTGCTCGGATTCGTTCTTCGTAGGAATTCAGTGGCATGCCGTTGTTGATGTGGTCAAGAATTGATTCGGCTGCAAAACATCCCGAGATAATCGCCTGGCTGATGCCGCCTCCATTGCTCGGCATGACCAAACCTGCGGCGTCCCCGACTGCGAGTGTATGACCGTCCACCATCCGACCAACGGGTCCACCCATTGGAATCCAGCCGCCACCGATGGACAATATTTCTAAGTCGAGATCCTTGCAAAACTGCTCGAGGTGGTCTTTCAGGGAGCCTTTGAGTTTCCCTGCCCGAACACCCAAACCAACATTGGCAAAATGAGGTCCTTTTGGAATAATCCAGGCATAACCCGAAGGTGCGACAGAGCCAAGAAATACATCAAATGTTTCAGGAACGTTGCCTTTTACTTGAGCGTAGATTGTTGGGACCTGGTCGTCGGGGCGGACATCAGGGTCTTGGCCGTGTCTGAGCCGCCCAACATGCGCGAGGCTTCCCGATGCGTCGATGAGATAGTCGCATGAAAATCTGCCCTCTGAAGTAACAAGCACATCTCGGTTCTTCTTTCGCTGATGTTGAATGCGCTTGAGAGGTGTATTGATTCGTATCTCAGCACCCGCACGCACGGCTTTATCCGCGAGGAATCCATCAAATTGTAAACGATGGCCAGCGAAAGCATCGAGAGCAAAGTCATAGGACTTTCCCGAGGGAAGAAAGACACGCATGTTATCCAGCCGGTGCAGACGAAGGCGGTCTGGGAAATCGAAGTAGGTCTCGAGCCAGTCATGGTCATCGAGATGTTTGAACGTACCAATTACTTCACCCCAATTCGGTATGCATTCTCCGCATTGCGCTGGATTTCCGATAATCGTTCGGCGTTCGAGAACCAAAACGTCAACTCCATCTTCGGCAAGACGTTGGGCGCAAGCACTTCCAGCAGGGCCGGCCCCAATCACGATGACTTGCCGATGCTCAACAGATTTAACCGTCATAAATCCACCTCAAGTGTGGCGCTGCATCACAAAATCCGTGATGAGGAGAAGAACCTCTTTGGCTTGTGAATCGGGGAATTGATCCAATTCACTGCGGGCACGCTCCAAATGCGTTCGAACGAGAATTTCAGCGTATTCCATGCTGTCTGAACGGTTGAGTAGCGTCATTAACTCGTCAAAGTGCTCATCACTGAACGTTTCAATGAGATTAGCAAGACGCTGGCGGTGATGCCCATGGGAAAGTGTGAGGGCGTGGATAAGAGGGAGTGTCATCTTTCCTTCATAGACATCAGCCCCTCGTGGCTTGCCCATTCGTTCATCACCACGAAGGTCAAGTAAATCATCAACCAGTTGGAAGGCAATGCCTAATTCCATTCCAAAACGCTCCAGTCCCAGCGCTTGTTCTGCGGAAAGTCCTGCGGTTAATCCAGCAGCATGGCATCCTGCGGCAAAGGGACCTGCCGTTTTTCCTCGTACGATAGCCAAATAATCCTCGGGCGAGGTAGCCAGGTTGTGAACGTGGTCGAGTTGGAGGAATTCTGAGACGGCCATATTCGCACAACTGCGTGCTATGATGTCAACCACTTCCTCGCTCTGTCGTGCTGCGAGAGAGAAGCCCTGAACAAAGAGCCAATCCCCTGCTATCACTGCTTTGGCTTGACCGAATTGGGTGTGAATCGTCGGAAGACCCCGTCGTTCGAGCGCATTGTCATTGATGTCATCGTGAACCAGTGTCGCAGTGTGGATCAGCTCAAAGCCGAGTGCCAGAGGCATTACTTTGCTTTCGTCTTGGCCCCCAGCCAATTGATAGGCTAGCAGCAAAAGAAGCGGTCGCAATCGCTTTCCGCCGGCGTTGAGGATGCGGCCTGCCTCTCGAGCCACCTCTCCTGCTCCCTGTTCAAGTTCGCTCTCAATGAGGACCTCAAGGGCCGTATTGACGCGGTCGCGCATGGCTTCCAACGCTGATTGAAGGGTGTCAACATCACTGCGCACAGTCCACGGAGGACGGTGGGCTTCTTAACCAGTCGTCACCGCCCATAACCTGCGAGGGCTTGCTCTCGCCGAGGTTATTTGATGGAAAACAGGGAGCGGTTGGTGATTCTAACGACGCCGTCCCGCGGTGATGGCGTTCGCCTTCATGTTGAACGTGCGGTCGATACCCACGGCAAAAAAATGGACCTCTTGATGAAACAATTGCCGCACATGGAAACCGCTATTCAGACCCTCCAAGACGGGACGGGCGACCTTCTGGCCATGAGTGCGTTTGATTGGCTCGAATTTGACACTTCGGAATTGAGTATCGCTGGACTCCTCACTCGTAAAGAACCCACCTGGGTTTTGGTCGCCGATGACAAGCCAGAGTACCTTGAAAACGAATCAGTGGTGATTTGTGACCATGAACTTCTGCGTCGCCAAATGAAGCGTATGAGGCAGGATGTGGTGCTCAAGACGAGTCATGACCTCGCATCAGAAGTTGGTGATTCCAAGATGTTTGAATCTCTTGAAGACGGTGAACAATGGTCTTGGCTGGAAGAACAGCGTAAAAAGGGAGTAATTGATGGTTTTATTGCACCAAGGTCAGTCCATTCAGATTACCGCTTCCGGGGACGAAGGCATACGCTTGGACTTCAGCGAGACAGTTCTGAACAAAACAGGGAACGCTTCATTCCGCCACCACTTCACGGATTTACGTTGCTTGTTTCCCGGCAAGGTTTCCTTTCAACAGCAGTTCAAGAAATGCTCGACCCAAGTGCCCACCTTGCTTACCGTCTGGAATCTGCCATGATGGAGAGTCTCGATGACGAATTACGACCGATTACGGGTATTTTTGTCGAGCAGCGTAAAATATCAACCATCCTCAAGAAGGCCAGAGAAAATGAAGATGAAATTGTGCTGAATTCTCTAACAGACCCCGACAAACCTACCAAAAAGGCACTACGGCCGGGCCCGAGGGTTGAAATGATGATCGAAACACTCAACCCCTCTGGTACCGTTACCGCAGCATGTGAACGGATGGTCGTGATTGAGGACAGCCATGTTGGCATGGTGAATTTACTTCGTGAATTTATTCACCTCATCACCATCATGACTTCAGACCATGAAGCCACCAAACGGAAGATTCCGGGTATGCCCGACGTATTCAGTGACGCCAGCCCGAGGCTTCTCGACTTTGATGAAAATTAAGCGACCGGTTATGCCGTTATCGTTGGAAAATCGGCCTTCACACCACAAGGTCACTACGAAGGCATATATGCTTTGAATGCGGCAAATCGCTCATAGGTGAATTCCGAATGGACAAATCAGCATTGCTTGCGACCCTCTATCAGGCTCGCTTTGATGATTTGAAGGCCACTGCCGGAGAGCACAATCTTCCCAAATCTGGCTCGGTTGAAATGCTGCGGGCCCGATTGATACGGCATCTTATTTTGAGCGATTGGGATTTCTCAACTGAGGGGTTAAAGACGATTAGTAATGCTGACCTCGGAGAACTTCTGGGCATTTTTGGCATTAAAAAGTCCGGTTCAATCAAAGCTCGCCGTCAACGTTTGTACCTTCACCTCCACCACGATCCGAAGCAACTGACTACCGATAAATTGGATGAAAAAACAAAAGAGGAAATTCACGCATTGTGCAAGGACCTTGAACTCCCCCTTTCAGGCAATAAACAAACACTTCTTGTCAGGGTGGCAGGCGTTCTGGCCTCCCAGGAGAGTGCTTGGGGCAAAGTCAAGAAGAGCCTAAGAAGGCCCCGGAATGCAGGCAATCTCCCTACCATCCCAAAGTGGGAAGAGGACGCCATTGAACCTACTGAAGTGGAAGAAGCGGTGAGTGGTTTTGTTGACGAACATGACGAGGGATGGACCTTTGAAGAGGAGACCAACCTCAGAGAAGAACTCGCTCAAATGGGTCATGAGATTTCTCAAGCATCCATCGCCTCGAGCGTCGATGAAGAATTGCGCCATCAAAGCACAAAAGATGAACGCAGTGTCCCTCCGATGATTCAAGAGACGATGTCGCAGGAAACATACAGCCTTGAAATTGAAACAGCTCTCCTTGAAATGCGTGAGCGGATGCCTGAAGTTCATGCACTTGCTCGTGATTTCCTCATGGTGAGTTCAACGACCAACGAAGACGACATGCAGGCCTTTATCGATTCAATGCGCCACCACGGATTTTCAACTGACCTCGCCCCAGTACACCAAGCCATCCACCAAGCGATCATGGAATTGGACTATCAAATTCAGCAAGAGAGCACGGCGGCGGTGGCCATGCCACAATCCTGGAGTGAACGAGAGGCTTTGCGCTTCTTTGAACAAGTGCGAAGCACCCTCCGAGACCGCCTAGAAAACATGCTTGCTCTGCACCCACACGACCCCGTCAAAGCCCGATTGGCGTTTGAAGGGGAAGCAAGGGAACTCGGCCTTGACCTTCGAATCCCAAGCGTATCAGGGCGAGTTCATGCTTTGTTTGACCTTCATGTTGAAATTGCCGAAACACAGGCCTTGCACGACCCCACCGTTCAGCGTAGGGAGCGAATGATGCGCATCTTACACCGAGGCGCCATTCACATGAATGAACGCGAGCGTATGACAATCGAGCGTCTTGAACGAAATATCGGCTCTTTCGAAGAACTTGTACAAACCATTCTTGAAAGTGGTGAAGAAGGATTTGATGAGGCGCAACAAGCCCTTGTTATTCGATTCCTTGAGTCGAAAGGATACGATGTGAACACTGCAGACCTAAGGCCGCGAGTCCTTGCATGTGCAGGAATCCTGGGTGCTGAAATGGGCTTCCTCTCACCAAGCGAAATCCCACGAATTGCGCCTGGCGTTCTGGTCAGCGAAACTGAAGTCGATGCAATCGTAACCGAACTCAAAGCCCTGGCGTCGAGTTTCAAAACCGAAGAGGTTGAAGATGGCGACCTTGACGAGGAAGTCGCAGAATCCGTTGCTGATGCCTCGCACACCATCAATCGAGTCAAGAGTAAAATCGATCGCGTGGATGATTTGTTAAACAGGCTACGTGGCTAATCAATGCTGCTGGGCATAGAAATTTTGTACAACTGAAGTCACTGTTTGGATGTCAGAAATACCGCGCTCTGCCAAATCCTCAATGATGGCTTGACGTTGAGACACATGCCGTTCAAAGACATCCGGCGTTACTCCAGCAGCATTGCAAATCGTTTCACGCAACTTGGAAGGTATCCCCGTTTCTTCAATTTGGTCGGTGGCAGCATTGTACTTCCAGATGGCGTTCAATCGAGGCTTATCTCCCTCCATACCGGCTACTTCTGCAACCTCTGTGATTTTACGTGCAGTTTTACCATTCACGTGAAGGCGAGCTTGGATAATAATCAAATCAAGGCCGCTGAGCATGATTGGAGGAACGCTCATGGGAGGGTTGATCATACGAGTGACCGTTTCTTGAGCCGTGTTAGCGTGCAGTGAACCAAAGGAACCATCGTGACCCGTATTCATCGCAGTGAGCAACGTTGCACACTCTGGACCGCGAACTTCACCAACGATGATTCGGTCTGGGCGCATACGCAGACTTGATTTTAGGCAGTCATTCATGTCGACCTCCTGTGTTCCATCTGGGCGCTCACGGCGAGTCTCCATTCGCAACCAGTGGTCATGGTACACTTGCAATTCAGCGGTATCTTCCACAGTGAGCAAGCGGCGTGACCATGGAATATACATTCCGAGGCAGTTGAGAGTCGTGGTTTTACCTGAACCTGTACCACCAGCAATGACGAAGTTCGCAGGACGGCTGTCAAGGCCTTCAATCCAAACCCACATCATCGCTGCAAGGCGCGCATTGACGGTCCCAAAGTTAACCAAATCAATCATCGTAAGCGGGTCTTCCTTGAACTTACGAATCGTGAGGGTAGGGCCGTCTGGGGAAACGGGGGGTATGGTCCCGTTCACACGGGAGCCATCGGGAAGGCGACCATCAAAGATGGGGACAAGACCAGGTCCGTCGCCAAGTGGTACGTTGGTGAAGGAAGCGATGTTTTTGGCAATCTGAAGCCCGGATTCATCATCAATCCAAATGTTGGTTCGGCACATGCCGTGATTGCGATGGGCGACTTTGACACATTGTACGCCACCATTGTACATCACTTCTTCCAAATTATCGTCTTCAAAAAGCGCTGCAAGATCCCCGTAAGGATTGGCCTGAATATCACCTTCTACGTGGTAGATGGGTGAAGGGTGATTTGGCTCTGTGTAAATGGTGACTCGTCCGTATTGTTCTAAAATCTGTTCTGACATGCGTTAACCTCCAACGGCTTTGACGGCTCCAAGATACAAGCCCATGGAAATGGCCATCCACATGGGTAGCCACCACAGGGTATCTCGAAACCGGCCCATCATTCTTCCAGAAACACTCACGCCGACGGCCGAGGCTGCTGCGAAGAAATAACTGAATGTTTGATTGAATGAACTGATTTGGAAGCCTTTACTCGCTGGGGCAAATAAGCCAACAATGAAGGCGATGAGCACAGGTAAGCCAACGCTTACAAAGAGGATGATGAGGATGCCTCGCCCTTGAAGTTCACTTTCCCGGCGATTCATGAGGTCGTTAAGGCGCTCGTAATCTCGGCTGAGGTCAGCAAGAATATCTCGAAGCGAAGAATCCTGTTGTATGGCCGTTTCAATCAAGACCATGACGCGTTGAACTTGACTTGAACGTGTTTTTGCTGCAAAGGCTCCGAGGCTTGCTTCAAAGGAAGATGCATGGCTTTCTTTGAGCGTTTCCCCAAGTAAGGCAGCAAGAGGACCATCGTTGGCCTCTGATTGTTCCATCATGGCTTCCTGAAGGCCACGTCCAGCACCGACTGAATCCGAGAGAGCCTCGAGGAAGGTTGGCAACTCGTTCTCAATCGCTCGACGACGGCGCCGTTCGAGCATAGGAGGAATCCCTCCACCTGCGCATGCAATGGCGATAACGCCGATGTAAAGTAAGAGAGCAGAGTCATTGAAGGATTCAAGAAAGCCATACAACACGATATCGCCTCACAATCCCGGGTCTTTTGTATGCGCCTTAAGACCGATAAGCGCCATGCCGATGAGCGTCACAATGAGCCCTATATTGACTACTGAATTGATGACTGCAGGCTCAGGAAGTGACATGAAGGCTCCTAAATCACCCGACATGAGCTGTGGGACTAAACCTACAATTGCTAGGATGATTGGGCCGATCATACCGATTGAAAGAAGCGTTTCTGGAACACCTCCCAATTCTTCGATGTACTTTTCGACCTCTTCGCTACGGTCTTCTTCCATGCGCGTTCCTTGTTTCTTGAGTGTTTCAACCAAGTCAGTATTCTGTGTGACGTTGGTGTACAGTGTATTCAACAAGCGCTTGTAACCCGCAGATTCTGCGATTTTCATTTGTGATTTAAGTTCAGGTCCTAGCCCGCGACTATTTCCTTTACGTAGTCGCTTCATCATCGCTGAAAAATCTTCAGATATGACCCCATAACCGCCTTTGCCGATGGTGTGTAGGGCTGCTTCCAAACCAACACCCGATGACATGAGAACGTCCATGGTACGAATAACATAGAGCAATTCTCTCTTTTCATCGAGTTTGCGCATGGTCATCGGCCTCTCAAATCACATCTTCGAGCAATTCAAAGTGGAATGTTTCGTTGGAACTATCGTATTCCATAACGGCAAAAATGACCTTGACATCTCGTTCTTCGAAGGGGTCGTGGATGTATGGTTGACCGGTTCGGAACATAGCAACAATTCGCTTGTAGTCTTCCATTGAAAGTTCGCCGTTCACAGTATACAAGGTCGATTCAGAGCCCTCGTCATGCAGGTCGTCACCTTCTTGGCCACGAATGACTGTTCGTGTCAGTCGTCGTGTCATACGAATTTTGATATCCGCATTTGGTATGCGCACCCAATCTGAACTTGATGTCCCAGAAGCGGGACGAATGAAGAAATCCATTCCTGCCATAATGACCCCTGCTTATCCCACACCGTGAGAGGGACTTCAATGTGTTGGATTGATTTAATCGCTTGAAGCAAGTCTGAACCAGCCGAATCGAGGCTCTTCAAGTTGTCCTGACTCAAGTAATTCTTCGATGATGGATTCTGCTTTCTCACGAAGATGGCCGCGTGCTGCTGCATTCTTCAAGAGCGTGTCAAAATCTACGCCTTCGCCTTGGTCCAGCTGTTGAATGGCCTGTCTGAGGAAGGTTGTGAGTTCTGCGCCTGATTCCTCAGAACCCTCTTCACCCGTAGGGAGAGACATCACTGGTGGGGCTGTTGTTGCTGCTTCTATCCGCCCCTCGGCGATGTCGAGAGCTTGCATGAGGTTCAGTTTGAAGGGTTCAAGGTCGATTTCACCGTAATGGTTTCGAGCAGCCAGGAGGCTGGTGTCCAGCTTCTGCCGCCCGTATGCTTCCATGGTTGGTTCAACTTCAAGCGATGAGGTATAGGCATTCATTCTCTTCATGGTGCTTTCGCAGGCATCCAATAACCAGTTTGCGTAAACCTCTCGAGAGACTACACATGCCTCTTCAGGACGAAGTGAAGTGTAGACTGCGCCCTCATCTGTTTGGTACCATCGTGACTTTGCAGTCATCATGACAAGCAAGGGTTCTCCATCATCAATTCGCTCCACCCATTGATGGGAAAGCTCTCTCATCATTTCGGAATTGTAATCGCCAACTGAAAAATAATGGAGACCAGTAGGGTCACGAAGTTGCCCTTGGAAGAGCGTTGAGCCGTTACTGGTCTCACGTAATTCAAGACGTTCAAGAAGGCCGGCTGCCACGACACGGTTGACCTTAGCGCCTAACTTCGTGATCACAAAAGAAGGATCATATTCGCCTGAACCTTTCTCGTGAAGGGTTGAACTGCCAAATTCAGAAGCGAGCAGTAGATGTGCTGGTTGGCGTTGAATTCGTCGTGATTCCATCAAGCCCACCCCCAAAGAACTCTCAATTCGGACGCCCGCATTTGGGAGTCCGATTCTACAACTTCAATACCGTCGCAAAGGACCATTGCCCCTTGGTCGTCAACAATACTGCGCCCAGAAACGCTGACTGTACGCCCGAGGATTTGTTCACGGAGGTGTTGAACAAAGCCCAGGTCGCCCTTGTCTTCAACTGCCCCATGCATGGCTTCTTCGGTCATTCCCAGCAGTGACAGTGTCGCTACTTTATTCACTAAAACTGCGGTCGTAGCCCCTGAATCGTCGACGACAAGGCGGAGGCGTATGTCTTCATTACCATCATTGGCTCCATGGTCAGCACAACTTCCGTCACGAAGTACTCGTCGGCATTCAGTACAGCGCTTGATGAAACCTGAATCTTCGCGGACGCTGACAACCATGCCTGTTGACTGAATACCAACTCGACTTGGACCTGCGACCAAGTCTGTAAGGCTCACATCTACCGCATGATTGGTCAAATCAAGACCCTCATCCCATGGAGGTGAGTCCAAGATCTCAACTTGGTCTGCTTTGTCGACGGTAATGTCAGGAATGCCCTGCCATGCACGGATACGAACACCACTCAGTTTGACGGTGATTGGAAGAGCGTTTTCATCGATGGGAAGTTCTTCCCAAGCACTCATTCGGCAGCGCCCTGAAGGGTCTGCAACTTGTCCTGACCACAGGAATTTCTCTTCTCCGTCTCGAGTGAAACTTCGCTTGGTCCATTCAGTAATTTGAACAACGGCATCCACGTCTCTTGAGCCGTCTCTAAACGAAGAAATTGTTTGCATGGTGGTTTGAGAGAGGGTGTCGAGGTCTGAAAATTGAGCGTCGTGGAAGATTTCGATGCGAGTTGTTCGGCCAAAATTCAATTCAGGTGTATCTCGGAAACTGCGAACTTGTGCACCATCGATTTTCAACAGGGTGCCAACTTCGTGTTCAAAGGGCTCCCAAGAAAGGAATCCGATGGTCCCAGTTTGATCTGCAATTCGACCACGGACGACATCGATGGAACCGGACCCATCCTTCCGATGAATTTGGTCTGGCCGGCTTGCCAAGACTCTTCCCACTACACAAATGTAGCCGTCAGCGGGTACATCGTTGATTTCGATGGGGTCATTAGAGGATACTTGAGTGGGTACACCTTCTTTGAGAACGACGATTCGAGTCGATTGATTGATGTTGAGGGACATCTTTCCGTTGTACTCATTGACACTTGCACCTTCAATGCGGACAATACTACCCGCAGCGAGGTTCGCGTGAGGACCCCAATCTTTGAAATCCCAACGCGTTCGCTTCCCGTTTTCTTCCCAAGGGTTGTCTTCGAGGAAACCGAAAGCAATTTTCTTTTCTTCGCCTCGAATAAGTTGGTCACGAACATTGTGAGTCATGATGGCGACTTCGATTTCAACATCTCGGTCATCACCTGTTAATTCAGTCAGCAGCGCGACCTTTTTTGTTTCACGCTGTGCCGTTGAGCCTGTGGATCTTGAAGGAGTTGGGCTTGTTCCGCTCTTGAAGCGACGGAGGACAGAGCGCATGGCATCTTGAGGAGGAATGTAAAATTCCTGCTCATACTTGGCAAATGCTTCCGCCACCTCAGCAGGAGTAGCATCAGGGCATTCCTTGATGACCGCTTCGATGTAATCTGCGTATTTTTCTTCAGACATACCGTCGACCTCCGCCAGACTGTGTGTTTCTTTCAAGCCTGTGCGGAGAACAGGCGTTGGGCTTTCGTGCGTTTTGGTTGAGTTTGGACACTCCCTTGACCTCCATGGTTCTACTCACCACGGACGACAGGACATAAAGAATGCCTTCGCATCTCACGGCCAAATCAAGCAGGATTAATTCGTAAACCGTTTGATAGCAAGACATCGGGCAGATGCATGCTGCCAGAGGAATAGGAGCCTTGCCGACGTACATCGTCCCCGAGTTCGACCGACTCACAGAGCGAACGGGCGAGATTACCCGACAGCCCGGCCTGTTTGAGCGGGCCGATGATTTCACCACCTTCTACCTTCAAAATTGAGCTGGTCGTAACTGAAAAATCACCGCTGGATGGGTTGGCAGTATGGGCACCCATGACACCATTGACAACATATCCGTCGCCCATTTGTTGCAATAAATCATCCCAAGATTTACCTTTTCTTGACGAAGTCAGAAATAATTCTGTGCACCCGGTTGAAGGAGGGGTTTGATGACTACCGTTGACGGCTGAACCTGTCGATGATGCTGCAGCGATGCGCCCTTCTGCAACCTGTTGTGCTGAATCACGAGTAGACCATAGAGTCTTGACTAAACGGCCGTTTTCAATGAGGCGTTGGGTTCGACGAGGAACACCCTCTCCGTCTCTTGAACCGGATGCCATTCCGCCAGCAAGCAGACCGTCATCGGTGATGCTGAGACTCTCATGGAGAACCTGTTGCCCCATTTTTTCGGACCAAAACGATTCGTTGCGAACCATTTTCTCGCCGGTGAGAGCGGGGGGGACGACCATTGAAAACAGGGGTGAAAAGCCTTCACTTGTGAACAACACTGGTGCCTCTTCTGCACCTGAATCAACACTCAATGGATGTTGTGTGATCTGAGCCCAATGTACGGCACGTTCAACACATGACGGTACGTCTTCCATCTTGGTTCGGCTTGATTTCCCTTGATAGGAACTCGTAAGTTCGCCATCAACGTCAATGGTAACTTGCAATCCGATGCCATGAGAGGTTGTGATTCCCGTCGAAAGGATTCCTTCGCTCGTCATCAAGCATCCAGCAGTAGCCGAAACACCGACGCCACCTCCCGTCACGATGGCTCGCTCATCAAGCCCCTTCACTGCCGAAAGAATTCCATCGGCTTGCTCGAGAAGGTCTTCAGGATGTACACTCAGAATCTCAGCATCGAAACGCCCCGGAACATCTTGCGAATCTTCCTCACTTGGAAGAACAAAACCCGTTATCTTCGGGGATTTACGGGCGATGCTAAGCGCCTGTTGAACCGCTCGTTCCGCACCACCGACATCAACCAAATGAGCAAATCCAAAACGCCCATCTTCAACCACACGGACCCCGAAACCACCCTCGCCACCGCCTCCGGCCATGGTGATTTTTCCAGCTTCAATGTCCAGTTGATGACCGTAGGCTTGGAAACCAACGATGTCCCATTGTTGCACCTTGTTTTGGCGGCAGGCATCAGCCAACTGCTTAGCATTGGAAAGAAGGCGGTCTTCGGCGCCGTCTGGTAGCATCTTCATCCCACCAAGGCTTCACGAATTCTCATGACTGGCCCGCCATCACCAACAGGTACAGTTTGTCCTTTCCCACAGAACCCTGGTGAGGCGAGAGAGGCATCACGTGTGAGGCCGTCAACATTCTTCAAAATTTCAAGGGTCAGTCCGCTGACGCTCACGTCCTTGAGAGGGCGTGTCAATTCTCCATTTTCGATGAGCCATGCTTCTTGGGCAGCAAATTGGAAGGACCCACGTCCCGTATCCACTTGACCACCACGGGTACCACATGCATAGACACCATACTCGATGTCTTCCATCAATGCATCCATGTCATCGTGCTTTCCACCATGAATCATGGTATTTGACATTCGAACGAGAGGATGGTGCAGGCCGTCTTGAGCTCGTGCTCCACCGTTGGGGTCGACGTTGAAGTGGTGCGCTGTTTCTCTATGGTTGAGATACTCAGTCAGAACTCCGTTCTTGATGAGAACCTTCTCGCGGGTATTGACGCCTTCGTCGTCAATCGGGTAGGCTCCATATCCGCCCATCATCGTTGGGTCGTCCACAACGGTGACCAATTCATTCCCAATTTGATGACCAAGTTTGCCGTCCAAACATGAATCTCCTGCTGCGACAAGATCCGCCTCGCAGGGATGCCCCAATGCTTCGTGGATGTAAACTCCAGTGAGGTCCTTGTCAGCGATAAGCGGCATCTTTCCTGAAGGAGCACGCTCTGCCTCTAAGAGTCTTAGTGCTGCTTTTTGCGCCTGTTCGCCGAGTTCTACAAGATCGCAGGCTTGAATCACTTCAAGTCCACCTTGGCCACCGTGGCGTGTTCGATAAGATACAACTTCACCGTTACGGCGTGCAGTCACCATACCGTGAATCAGCGAGCGTTGAAAGGACCAGACTCTGTCCATGCCTTCGGTGGTCATCAATTCGGTGTGGATGTGCTCGTCGCTCCATCCTGTTCGGACTGAAACGATGTCATCATGTCCTGTCGCTCCCCGGTAAAGGTCGTTCATATGCTCAATTTTCGCATCCAACTCAGTGTGGCGGACATCAAGGGTTGATTTCCAATGATGTTCGTCTTCAAAGATGGGTACTTCAGCGAGACCAATTGGCTTTTCACCTTTGGCTCGCCTTGCTGCAACGGCCTTTGCAAGGCGTGTTGTAGACTCGATTTGATCGTTGAGTGAGGCAAGGTCGGTTGTGGAGTGAACGCCCCATGACCCGTTCGCCAATACGCGCAGAGTCATACCCAATTCTTGACCGGGAATGGCGCGTTCAAGTTGCCCGTCCCTCATGGCGACTGTGGATTCGGTAAGGGACACAACCCGTACTTCAGCGTAGGTTGCACCATAGTCTGTTGCTGCGTCAAGCGCTTCACGTACCCGCTCTGTCTCAAGATATCGCCCTGTTGAAGGCGTATGAGCCTCACCACGCTTGGATGCCATCACCATGATAAGAATGGAAAGGCGATAGCCTTTGAACTCTCCCCTTATCGGTGGGATGAACTTTGGTCATCAGCCATGAGGATGTGTGCGAGTAGTGCTTCTTCGATTCGTGATTCAGGCCAGGCACTTCCATCGATTCCAAGAGACTCCATGCCCTCTATAGAAAAGGATATTGATTTTGATTTGCTGGTCCAGCCAAGTCGTTCAATAAGTGAAACGACATCAGCCTCAAATGCAGGTAGTGGACGAGCTACAGGCTGGAGGTGCCCGAGACTGTTTTCAACACCGTCGGCGTAAGGGAGGCAAAGAATCCAAGCATGATCTTGGCCAGACTGTAGACCTGCTCGCGCAAAGGCTTCGGAAATATGATGGGTGCCAGCGATGTAACGAATGTACTCTGCATCAACACTGCGTGCCACCATTGAGTTGCGAAGTTCATGACGAACTGCTTGAATCCATGCGGTCCATAATTGTGCTTCACTCTGCACGGCATGCTCACCCAGCAACACCCACCTCGGGCTTTCTCGCTGCTCTAAGAAAGCTGCAACATAAGCTTCAACGTCCGTTGAAGGCAATCGAACCGCAACGCACGGAAAGGGAGATGACTGCATGAGACTACCGGAGTGTTCACGGGTTTTCAATCATCCTCAAACCGTTCACCGTCCAAGGGTAAATCATCTCCACGAGATTGCTCAGTCGGCACCTCTTGTGCGGCTGATTTTCGAACCACCTTATTCACCTCAACATGAATCTTGTCAAGCAAAATCGGGCCCCATCCACGCTTTGCAAGAAGCGCCTGTCGCGTTTTTTCACTCATGCCGAGGACGTCCTGAGGCTGACGTAATCCGAGGGCAGCGAGTTCTCTCGCACGTTGCCTTCCAACGTGGCGGATGTTCACGAGTTGGAGTAAATCGACCTTGCAACCATGGCGCACACGCTGTTGGAGGGTGCTCATTTGTTGAACCAATTCTGCGATGACACCCATGTGATCTTCTGAAAATACATCATCGGTTAGGACAATGTGATGCGCACCAGCAAGGAGCCAACCCATCAAATCGACGCGATGATGGACATCGCCTGGTGAAACATCCAACCGTCCTTCAAGGTCACGTAATGTTGTTTCTTCCGTCCATTCCTCAATCAGCCATGCGCTCTTGATGTCTCCCAGCATCGCCTCTGCGTAGCCTGGTTCTATCAGTAATTCATCCTCTGTTGCATTGGCTTTGAGCCAGGTCGGAGAATTCATTTCAAGGTCTGCCGATTTGGCCCATAATGAGACGAAATCCGGCGTTGATACTGCCAAATGAAGGAGGCCAAAATCGGTCACTGGTCCATTTCGCCTCACCGCTCTGCGGACTGCACGCCGTAATCCTGTTCGCATGATCGAAGCCGAGAGGGGGTCGAGGTAGAGTTGAGTCACCCTCTCACCCATGACCGTTGCCTCAAAACGCATGTTGTGGGGGTCTTCAGCAGTGGGTTGCACCCACTCTCCAACCGACCCCAGTGATGATGCGCTGGTAAAGCCTAGACTCGGCTCGTTGTACGCCGAACGTTGGTTGCGCTGAGAAGGGGATTGAGATGGATTTGGATTCCATGTTACGCCGTCCGTTGAATGAGCAGGTGTCGCCCAAAGTGGCAATGAATCGTTCCAAGCTTCTTCTTCATCTTCGTTGACTTCAGCATCCAGCCAGTGTGGTGTAAAGTGTTCATCAAGGCCACATTTCCTGATGAAACGCTCCTCGACCAACCAATCAAGCATTGTTGAAATTCGCTCCTTCAATTGCGAACTGGGCATCGTTGAACCCAAGAATGTTGATGAAAAGAAATGTTCAATCGTTCCTTTGTGCGTTAAGCCGCCCGTTGCAATACTGGCCAAAAGGTGCATGCGCATGGCTGGTTCTGAGGCTAATTTTGAGGTAATATCTTCAATGGGGCCAAAGAAGTAACGATCTGAAACGGCATCGGCGACCTCCCACCCATCTGTGCCCTTGCAGTAGACCCAGGCTTCGCCTCGCGTGTCGTACTTTGGACGACCGGCACGTCCGAGCATTTGACGCACTTCCATAACGGGCAGGGGTCGACTCATTCCGTCATCCCAACGCTTGAGGTCTCGTACGAGTACACGGCGTGCGGGCAAGTTGACTCCTGCAGCAAGAGTTGGCGTTGCAGTAAGGGCCACCAACAAACCTGATTTGAACGCCAATTCAACGTCTTTACGCTGGGCTGAGGTAAGTCCTGCATGGTGAAAGCCAACGCCTCCAGAAAGACAGTGTGCAAGTTGCTCCGCTAGATTGGACTGGCTACGCCCAGCAAGTTTACTGGCGAGTTCTTCGAGTTTTACCAAGCGGTCTGGGTCTTCCACAAGGAGGCGTTTTTTTACCCGCTTGGCGAGGTTTTTTGCTTCTGATTGAGCACTCCTTCGGGTACCGACAAACATCAAGACTTGGCTGGATTGGGTGAGTCCATCGTCAACAACACTCCACACCGGATGGCTTTTCAAGCCCTCCAAACGACGAGGAAGACTCAATTCATTCGATTTCTCCGTGCCACCCGAAGATTGAATTTTCCTCGGCTCAACATGGAAGTCATGGAAGGTAGCGTATTCGAGAGCGACAGGGCGCCAATCCGACTGAATTAAATCGGCATCAAGCCAGTCCGCAAGTGCCTGACAATTTCCAACCGTTGCTGAGAGTGCCACAAGTTGCGCATCAGGCTTGATGTGCCTCAGCCTTGTCAAGTTGATTTCAAGGGTCGGCCCGCGTGTTGAATCGTTCATGAGATGGAATTCATCGGCTACAACGCACGTCAAATCCGTCACGAGTTCCGAGCGATGACGCAATAAAGAATCTAACTTTTCAGAGGTACAAACCAAGATATTGCATTCATCTATGTTTTTTGCCTCTACCGTTGAATCCCCAATGCCCAAACCGATTTCGAGACCCATATGTTTTGCAATTTCGGAAAGTTCCTCGTATTTCTCCATCGCTAAAGCCTTGAGAGGAACGATGTAAATCGCTTTTGAACGTTGATGGCCTTCGCTCAATCGTTGCACCATTGCCATATAAGCAAGTAGTGACTTCCCCGAAGCGGTTGGTATAGCGACCAAAGTATTGCGACCGGATAGAATGCTTGAAGCAGCCTCAGCTTGTGGAGGGTGAAGTCGGTTGATGCCCCATTGGTTTTTCAGAAAAGAGGTGAACTGAGGCGGCATTGAGAGGGAATCAAGATCACGATTCACCCCGTCCATGACCCCTCATCCACGGCAACGGTTCAAAAGGACGACGGCAAACAACGAAGGCCGACATCCCTAAGTCCCACCTCCACATGGTTGGGCCATGAGCGACGACATTGAAGCAATAGTCGAAGAACGACTCGCCGTTTTTGAAGACGAACCAGATCTTAACGACTGGGTTGAAGTCATGTGCGGCGCAGCCATGGCAGTACTCGGAATTTTTCACCTCATTGAACCGGGTGAATTGGTTAATCCAGATGTCATGCGGTGGTTCGCTGCGGCAGTCACTGCTGCTGGAGCCGTTTGGGCTGGTCACGGATTGAAAGACATGGCCGTCAAGGAAGTCCGCCGCTCCATCGCCCTCCTTGAGATGGCAAATTCCGATACCGGCGTTGACACTGGCTTGATACGCGACGTCCTCATGAATCAAGATGCATACCAAGAATTCCTGGTTCATGCCTACGACGCTGCATGGGAAGATGGCGTCATCACTGAGGACGAACTCGAAGAACTCAAGTCATTCCAAGCAGCATTGGGCATCACCGACGAAGAAGCCGCAGAGCTTAACGTCAAGGCGGCAATCAAGTCAGCCGCTGCAGATGGAGAAATCACAAAGGAAGAAGCAAAATCAATTGACAGAGCTGCTCGAGATGCAAAAATGACGCCTGATGAAGTCACCGAAGCTGTGAGCGAAGAACTTGACAAGAAGAAGTGATTAATCCCACTTATTGGATGGATTGGCGAAAGATTCTGCGAGTCGTTGCGCTCGTGTAAAGCGACGAAGCTCAAGACTGCTGGCAACAATACCAAGCACCAAACCAAGCCACATCAAAAGTGGACCATATGGAGTCAATCCCTCAGCATTCTGAAGACCCCATTGTTCAACAAGGTCTCCCGTATCAAAGCCGTTTGATGCCAAGAAGGTGACATCCAATAAATCCAAATCACAATCGCAGAGGCTGATCGATATTCGTTCTGGGAAAAGAGAACCTTGCAAACGCACCCATTGACCTTCATCGATGGAAGCGGGACGAGTTGCCCAGGCTGGGGCGTTCACTGAACCAGTTGATTGGGTTGCGACCATATCGGCATTGATATGGAATACAGATGACCTTGGCAGTTCATCCACCACCAATAAGGCCTCAAGCATGAGAAGGTCAAGGAGCAATGAACGCCCAGCAAGGAGAATGAAACGAATTGTTTGGTCCTCCAGCATCCCTGTGTTCGTAACTTGATTTTGGCCTTCTGCAACCTGTCCGAAAATAACTTCGTCCAAACGAAGATCTTCAAGTTCTGGAACAATCAATTGCCAGCGACCGTCGTCAAGAGGTATCGCCTTTTCTATAGAGACTCTCATCTTTAGATTCTCTCCCGGCAACATGCCCCATGTCGACCCGGTGTGAGTGACGAGTGTCTGGTCTGGGACGCCTGGCGATGAAACATCCCAGAGTTGTTGAAGGCGCATTTCGATGAGGTCGTCAAGGGTAATCTCATCCTCATATTGGACCTCATCTGCCATGGCAAAGATGGGGTGTAATATTCCTCCAATCAGTAACATAAAGACACCTGGGACGAACAATCCAAAGCGCAAACTGTAGGAGGTTGTTGGCCGTACTGCAACCAGGAGGAAGACTCCGAACATGACCACCGCCATAATGAGCAAAGCCAGTCCCTGTTCGTGAAGGACATAGGGGCGGTCCACATCGCCAAGCAAGGCGACGCCATGAGGGTAATAACTTGCAGAAGCGAAACCGCTGGGGTCTGTAGGCCCAAGACTTTCATAGCCAAATACGCCAGACCAAGTATAGGCTTGGAATTTGTCGGCTGACCCATGTAAGCAAAGCGAGTAATCACCCGTCGCTAAGGCCCTCCATCTGTAGGTCATTTTGACTGAATCGCCATCATCTTCTACGATCACATCTGGCTGTGGAGACAGGCGTCCAGCAGAAGTAATGAGGTCTGGAACAGGATGCGGTTGTTCCAGTTCAATAGGGACCGTTTGCCATTCAACCATCAGGCGCAGTACTTCATGAGTTTCAATTTCAAAGGACCAACAATCGTAATCATCACCAACAAGCGCACCAGGATGAACGTCCTCAAACAGGGTCGACACAGGTTGAGTTCTTGATGAGGGTTCGTCGCTGTCAGCGTTTTGAGGATCAACCGACCAAGGAATATCCATTTTCAAAAAAGAGGCCCCGCGCATGTTCAATTCCCATGTACCTGGGCGGTCAATCGTGGCGGTGATGATGAGGCGAATCGGGTCATCAAGCCACATGACCCGTCCGGATGATTGAGAAAGAGATTCATCCTCAAGCGTATAGGGCTCATAGGTGCTGGAGGGAAGAAGAATTTGGTCAAAGGACCACACGTTGACATTCTGCCCCAGTATCAGCCGGACTTCCATGGCAGGACGAAACAACGCCCCAGCCTCGGTTTGGTGGCGGAAATCGAGTTCAAATTCACTTAACAGTTCAGGAAGCAATGCGATGTGCGTTTGCCCCGGATCTGCCTCGAACTCAAAGGTTACTTGTTCTGTCTGAAAGGTGTTAGCAAAAGATTGTTCAGTGACTTTTTCTTCACCGACGGGCGTGGGCGTTAACACACAGTCGTTGTCTGAACGGCATGAAAGATACAGGTCCCCCCCTTCATTGGCCATGACAAGGCCTGCCGAAGCGGGGGCGGTTACGGCGTGAGATACCGTAGCGAGCATGAAGACCATGACGAGTAAGAACGAATGCTGCCAAAGTGGCTTCATCAACACGGTCACCTCGTTTTTTCGAGTTTGTCATGATATATCATTGAGCGTCCTGAATGGGTCGGTCTTCAAGCAATTTGCGACATCTACGACACTGAAATTTACCGTTGCTTTTTCGTTGACGTGGAAAGGATTCTTGGCACGATGGACAGAACCACAGCCATCGGGCTCGTGCGAGCCGCATTTCGTGCGTGAATGCTTTTCCCATCCCCGCCGCAACACGGTTTGGCCATTGAGCCTCAAGGGCCCGAAAGACGCTGTCGTGAGCCCTGAACCCAAGAACATGAAGAAATTCGTGGAACAAAACAAAGGCTGCATAATCATTCCAACGCTGGTCGAGAAGCCGTGGATGCAACTCGACGACGTGAACTTTGAGTGACCCGTCTTCGAGACGATTCCATCGAGTTACACCGTGACGTTGGGTCGCGTTTTTTCGAAGAAGCCCAAGAGATACGGTGCGAAGTACTCCCGTATCCGTCGTAGCAAAGGAGGAGAGCGTTTCAATCAAAGCAACCACTTCCAGCCTCAACCCTTCGAGGTGCTGCTGTTGTTCTCGATTCGCCTTGACCATTGTCGCCACCTATGACCAGCGATGATAGGCAGGATGGCCTTCCTTGACGGCAACAAAGAGACCATTGCCTGTGGCACAAAGCTTTCCTTCGGCCTTGAGGGTGAGGCTCACTTCTGCACGGTCATCACCCAGAGATTCGATTTGACTCTCGATGGTTAGTGTGACGCCGAGGGGCGTCGGACGACGTAATTTGACGCTGTATGAAGCCGTCACGGTGCAGGGCGGTTCTGAATCCTCGGAAGCATCCATCAGTGCAACTGCTGCGGTCCAATTGCCGTGACAGTCAAGCAGGGTCCCGATGATGCCGCCGTTAATCATGCCGGGAAAGGCTTGGTGATGGCCATCTGGCGTGAACTCCATGCGCAAACCGTTTTCAATTCGATGGGAATTAATTCGTAATCCCTCGGTATTTGCTGGTCCACAACCGAAACATATCGATGAAGGGGCGTAGGTTTGTTGAACGCTGGGTTGGTCCATAAGGAATCTACAACCACGACGCTTGATGATACTTCCCACCTCTTGGAGCGTGCGCATGGTTCTTGAATCGGGTGAACCTCCCACCACCATGGGCAAGCGGAAAAAGAAGACCATCCGCAAGGTCCGTGTCGCACATGAATTGCCAAAACGAAGGAAAATTGCAATTGAAGAAGCGATGAAAGCACACAAAACAGAGGACCGTCCGGAATGGGACCGGGGATCTGAATGGGGCGACATCCGCTTCTATCGTAAACGGATCAAACCTGGCACCTTGCGAACCGTAAAGATGCCCTTGCTGAACGTCAACTTAGGCGATAGTTGGCCCGTACCAGTGACCGTGATTCATGGAGCTCGCCCAGGGCCGTGCATTACGATCCTTGGTGGCATACACGGCGATGAACTCACAGGCCCATCAGCATGCACGCACCTTCTCAGCAATCCATTTACCGATGAGGGGCGTCCTCTTGACCCAAAAACAATGGCAGGTACGTTGCGCATTGTACCCGTCGTGAACCTGCCTGGCTATCGAGGAAAGTCAAGGTATTTCCCTGACGGGCGCGACCTCAATCGACAATTTCCTGGAAACCCCGGGGGGTCAACAACCAAACGCGTTGCCAACCAAGTTTGGAAACATCTTGTTGAGGAGAGTGATGCCATCATTGACCTCCATAGTGCTGCGAAGGGGCGGACAAATATGCCCCAGATACGTGTCGATATGACGCATGCGAGTTCATACTTACTTGCCAAGTCATTCGGTATTGAAATCCTCCTTGACTCCATCGCTCCAAAGGGAACATTGCGTCGCTCTGCCAATGCGGTTGATATCCCAGTAATCACTTATGAAGGAGGTGGAGCAGATTTCCTTGGCGACCAATCGGTCAAGGTTGCCGTCCACGGCGTGATGAATGCATTACGTTCGCTTCGCATGATACCAGGAAACCCCCAACGACCTAAGTTCCGCATCATGGCAAGCGGTTCGATATGGTTGAGAGCCGGAGAAGGTGGTCTCTTGGACATGTTTGTCACTGCTGGAAATGTCATGCGGGAGGGAGAGGTTGTTGCCACAATTTCTGACCCTGCAACACCAGGCATGACTGTGGATATCGTGGCACCAGAAGACGGCCTCATCATTGGAGCTGCGACAAATCCATTCACAGCAGCGGGTATGCCAGTAGGTCATTTCCTTCCTATCGCCAAACATTTCTCTCTTCTTGAAGAGCAGATTGACGAAAACGGCCGCTTTATCATCAATGGAAGTCAGGAGGAACGTGTCTGGCGTGAAGAACACGAAATCAATGAAATCTCACTCGAGGGTGAATGGAGCGGTGGTGTCATTGATTCGGAATGGATCAATTCCAACTTGACCAATGAGGAAAGTGAGGCAGAGGAAGCCGATTGACATCCTTGTAGGGGGAAGATTGAATCACAAGGAAACCAAGGTGTGGATGGAATCACATGCCGATTGATATACTACCCGACAAATTAATCGAAAATGTCCTCGAGGATGTTGGAAACAAACTTGATGAAAAATATGGTAAAGGCGACTGGGTGAAGCGAGGGTATTGGCTTCTTGTCATCGTAGTATTGTCTGTACCGGTGATCTACCTTTTTTGGTGAAGAAGTGAATCACTGATTTACAAAGGCAGTGACTGCTGCATGAATTTCCGAATCTTGCATGTTTCGCTTCTGGCTCTTGGCAACCTCGAAGAGGTGAGCAACCAGGCTGTCTTCTGCCTCGATTCCGTTTTGTTCAAGCCACCATACAATATTTGACCGCCCGGACATGTGCCCGATACGAATCACCTGCTTGAGACCAAAATCACCTGCTGGAACACCAGAATATACCCGGTCTGCCAACCAATCATCGCCCTTTCGCATGGCTTTGATGACGGCGGATGCATGCACACCTGTCCCTGTCTCAAAGGCATCTTCACCAAAGACAGGATAATTTCGAGGCAGTGGAACTTCGATGTATTCATTGGCTTTTTGCATGTAAGCATCGAGGAGTGTGAGGTCGTTGTCAATGACACCCATGAGTTTGAGATTGACGAGAGTTTGGTCGAGGGGGGCGTTGCCTGCACGTTCACCAACACCTAGAGCAGTTCCATGAATCACGTCAGCTCCGGCTTCAACCGCAGCAATGTTGTTGGCTACGCCAAGTCCTCGGTCCTGATGGCCGTGCCAGTTCACTTCGATATCTCTGCGTTGATAACCTGCATCTTTGATCACCTCTTCGTCGATAAAGGCCAGTAGGCGTTTCACTCCGTTCGGTGTCACGTGACCACATGTGTCACAAATACAAAGTCGGCGGACGCCCAATTCCATTGCCCGTTGGTAAATTTTCTTCACATCTTCTGGGTTTGATCGTGTCGTATCTTCAGTTACAAACATGACTGGAACATCGTTTTCGACTGCATAGGATACTGCACCTTCCATGGTCGTCATCAATTTGTCCATGGTCCATCCTTCTGTGTACTGACGGATAGGGCTGGTGCCCAAGAAAGCTGAAGCCTGAATTTCCATCTCGTGTTTGGCTTGCATCTCAACCAATGGCTCGATGTCACCCATCAAGGTTCGGACTGCTGCACCAGGTCGGATTGAGTACCCTTGTTCACCGATGTGAGTCAACATGGCATCGATATGGTTTCGATGGAAGGGCCCTGCTCCAGGGAGTCCCAAATCCACTTTTTGAATCCCAAGTTGTTCCATATAATCAAGGAGTTCAATCTTCTGTTCAATGGTGGGATTACGAGCACTCGGACTTTGTAGCCCGTCGCGTAGTGTCTCGTCATCAAACCAAACGCCATGAGGATGATTGGACGAGTTACGTTTGAATTCGTAGTCAACTTCGTTCCAATCGTATATGAGAGACCGTTCATCCATATGATTCACCTGCCGGGCAGAGGGTGCCGAGCAAGTCCCCATGGGGCGGCTTCCCGTTTGAATGCGTCGCTTGGACCCTTTGCTTGCTTCATTCCTCTTCTTCAGAGCCTTCGGAGGCGCTGATGCCCTCCTCGTCTTCGTCGTCTATGTCAAGCAATGAGGCTGAGATTCGGGATGAGAAGATGAGTTCGTCGACAAATCCGCCGCTTTTCTTATTTCTCAATTCCATGACGCGTGTACCTCGAGTGGATTTACCCGATGTTTCCTTGGTCTGGTTCACACGGATGCGAATCATCATGCCAGATTTGGTCAACAAAAAGAGGTGGTCGTTCAGGTCGGGGATGGTACGGACGCTGATGATGCTGTCTTGATACTCTTCGTCCAATTTCATCGTTCGTACACCCTTGGCACCGGGCCGAGTCAAGCGATAACCGTCAGTTACCATCTTGGGTTGTCCTTCGTCATCGAACTTAGGCTCCCCACTTGCATTTGTATCCTGTATTCGGTCTGCCGTCCCTAAACGGCTTCGCTTGGCCATTCCGAACTTTGAGATGGTAAGGATGTATTCATCTGCACTCAACATAGCGACCATTCCTGCAACGACTCCGCCACCTGAACCCTTTCGGTCTCCAACCTTGATTCCGTAAATTCCACCAGATACACGACCCGATGAACGAATTGCTTCACAACTAAATCTTGAAGCATAGCCAGTAGTCGAAATCATCACGATATCGTGTTCATTTGTGGCCGAACGCACGTTCACTAGAGAATCTCCTTCTAATTTGAACCGAAGCGCATACTTGCCATTTCGGTTGATTCGTACATACTCGGACAGGGAGGTTTTCTTGATAAGGCCTAATTTCGTAGCGAACAGAAGGTAATGGTCTTCTGGTTCTTCAAGTAATTCTCTCGATATCGGCAAGATGGTAACGATGTTTTCATCTTCGCGTAGACTTTCGAGCAGATTACGTATGTGGCTGCCTCTTGATTGGCGGCTGCCCATCGGTGTTTCCCATGCCTTGAGGCCATACACGCGACCCTGATCGGTGAAGATAAGAAGGCGATCCTTGCTAAAGCAGGTGACTACCAGCTGAGGAGTATCTTCGGTCTTGGTCGTAACGCCTTTGAGACCACGTCCACCTCGGTTTTGAGTTCGGAAGGTTTCAACAGGAGTGTGGCGGATGTAATTATCTTCGCTGAGCGTAATGACAATGGCTCGCTCTTCAATGAGGTCCTCACGGTCCATCGAAAGGGGCATTGGGTCAATAAACGAACGACGCTCGTCGCCATGACGGTCGACCACTTCAGCCAATTCTTCTTTGAGAATTGAAAGGCGGCGAGGGCGAGAGGCAATGATGTCTTCCAAATCTGCAATCTTCACCTGAAGTTCTTGAAGTTCGGCTTGTACATTAGCGACATCAAGTCGGCTCAACTGATACAAACGGCGTTCAGCGATAGCTTTGGCTTGAGCTTCAGTAAAATCAAAGGGAGCAATCCCAGACATTGTTTCATCTCCCCGGAGGACAGATTCGAATTGCTCACGGCTTGAACTGGCCTTGCCGACGGCGACAACGTCATCAATTCGGTCTTGTGCTTTCACCAAGCCCTCCAAAATATGAGCACGGGTTTGAGCCTTTCCGAGATTGAAAACGGCTCGCCGTTCAATGACCGTTTCGCGATGATCCACGTAGGTATGAATCATGACAGGCAGCGTCAAGAGCACCGGTCGTCCGTCGAGAATTCCCATCATGTTGGCCGAATAGGACTCTTGAAGTCGGCTTGATTTGAACAATTGGTTCAGGACCGCGTGCGGGTCTGCGTTATTCTTGACTTCAATGACCACGCGAATACCCTCTTTTGAGGATTCATCTCGGATATCTCGAATTCCGAGAACCACTTCTTTGTTGACCAAGTCCGCAATATGGACCAACATATCTGCTTTCTTGACCTGGTAGGGGATTTCGTGGATGATGATGCGTTTTCCGTTATCATCATCAAGCACGTCACACTTTGAACGAACGTGGAATCGGCCTTTACCCGTTGCATACATGTCTGCAATTCCATCGATGCCGTGAATGGATGCACCGGTTGGGAAATCTGGGCCCCGGACGTGTTTCATGTACTCTTCTATAGAGATGATTGGCATTGTATCTTGTCCTTCTTCAAGGATACGTTCCACGTGCATGTTGACTGCCCCAGCAACTTCAGTAAGATTGTGAGGTGGAATACGAGTCGCCATACCAACCGCAATTCCATCACTACCGTTCAGCAATAAATTGGGTAGACGAGATGGCAGTACGCTTGGTTCTTGCTCAGAATCATCAAAGTTCGGCTGGAAATCAACGGTATCTTTGTTGATGTCGTCAAGCATGTGTTTTGCAATACGGTCCAAGCGACTTTCCGTATATCGCATAGCAGCAGGTGGATCTCCGTCAATGGAGCCAAAGTTCCCTTGACCGTCAACCAGTGGATATCGAAGTGAAAACTCCTGAGCCATACGAACCATGGTATCGTAAATGGATTGATCACCGTGCGGGTGATATTTACCCATGACTTCACCAACCGAGCGAGCCGATTTACTGTATTTTTTCTCAGCGGTATGGCCGCCTTCGAACATTCCGTAAAGCACTCTTCGATGGACTGGTTTCAACCCATCACGTGCGTCGGGCAGCGCTCTGCCAATGATCACAGACATGGCGTAATTGATGTAGGAATTCTTCATTTCAGTGTTGAGCGAATGATTGAGAATGTTTTCACCCGAGGCAGTTGAGCCGTCTTCAATATCGTTGGTTTCCTCTTCAGATGTCAAGGTTGGTCACCTCCTTAGCGTAGCGTTCGATAAAGGCACGACGTTCGGGCACGTCCTCGCCCATGAGCGTTTCAAACATGCGATTGGTCTCTTCGGCTTCCTTGACAGTCACCCTCAGCATGGTGCGTGTTTCTGGGTTCATCGTGGTCTCCCACAATTGCTCAGGATTCATTTCACCCAAACCCTTGTAGCGTTGTACTCCGATTTTAGCATCGGGATTATCGCCTTTGAGATCATCAATAATGTCATCACGTTCTTCATCACTGAAGGCGTAGCGGTTGATTTTGCCTTTGGAGAGTTGATACAGTGGTGGTTGGGCGATGTAGACGTGTCCGCCATCAATAGCAGGCCTCATGAAACGCCACAAGAAGGTCAGCATGAGGGTGCGAATATGTGCGCCGTCAACGTCTGCGTCAGTCATGATGATGAGTTTGCTGTAGCGTAATTTTTCGGTATTAAATCCGCCTTCATCCTCGATGTTGTTGCCGACTCCAGCGCCAAAAGCCCGGATCATGGTTTGGATTTCCTGATTTTGAAACACCTTGGCGACATTGTGCATTTGCCGCTCGACATTGAGAATCTTACCACGCAGAGGTAGAATGGCCTGAATGCGGCGGTCCCGGCCTGTTTTCGCAGAACCACCGGCTGAGTCACCTTCAACGAGGTATATTTCGCATTCTTCGGGATTCCTCGATTGGCAGTCTGCGAGTTTGCCAGGCAGCCCACCGCCTTCAAGGACACCTTTTCGGCGAGTGAGGTCTCGTGCTTTGCGAGCTGCTTCTCTGGCTTTTGAGGCCAGGAGGGCTTTGTCAACAATCAATTTCCCGATGCTGGGATTTTCTTCAAAATATTCGTTCAACTTCTCATAGACGACGGTTTGAACAATTCCAGTAACCTCGCTGCTCACCAATTTATCCTTCGTTTGAGATGAAAAGGAGGGATCTGGGTGCTTGACGCTCACGATGGCTGCAAGCCCTTCACGGACGTCATCTCCCGAGAGGTTATCGCCCTTGAGAAGATTCTTTTTCTTTGCATAGCCATTGATGCAGCTGGTCAAGGCCGTCCGAAGCCCAGACATGTGTGTGCCTCCGTCTCTATTCCGGATGATGTTGGTGTAGCACAGGATGTTTTCACTAAAAGCATCGGACCATTGAAGTGCTAATTCAACGGTGACGGGGCCTTTTTCGATCACCTTTTCACCGTGGATAAGTACCGGGTCGGGGTGAAGGACTTCTCGTCGTTCGTTGATTTGACGGACAAATTCAGTAATGCCTCCTTCGTAGTGATGTTCGCTGACATGCTGTTCTTCGGCACGCTCATCGGTGATGACGATTTTCAAGCCAGCATTCAGGAATGATGTTTCTTTGAGGCGTGTATCGATTTGATCAAAATCAAATTCTGTGATGTTGGTAAAGATGGAGGAGTCTGGCTTGAAGGATATCTGCGTACCCGTATCTTCGCAGGTGCCGATGACTTCGAGTTCGGTGACGCGCACACCGGCCTCGAAACGCTGCCGATAGATGGTGCCGTCGCGATGAATCGTGACCTCCATCCACTCGCTCACGGCATTGACTGCCGAAACTCCGACGCCATGAAGGCCGCCACTCACTTTGTATGAACTGTTGTCAAACTTTCCACCTGCATGGAGTTTGGTCATGATGACTTCTGCGGCAGAAATCCCGAACTCTTCGTGTAGGTCAACGGGAATTCCTCGCCCATAGTCGCGAACAGAGAGAGAGTGGTCGGGGAGGAGGGTTACCTCAACGATGTCGTTGAACCCTGCGAGGTGCTCGTCGACGGAATTGTCAACGACTTCCCAAATGCAATGGTGCAGGGCTGAACCGTCATGAGGGTCTCCAAGATACATGCCTGGTCGTTTGCGTACAGCCTCAAGGCCTTCGAGAACTTGGATACTGCCTGCGTCATATGTGTCGGACATTTAATTCACCATTTTTTGAGAGGATTGTTGGAGTGAATTGGTCGCTGGAGCCGTGAGGAACTGAGCAAAAAATTCACATCATCCTCCTATAAAATCTACTCACCGTGAAGGGGTATAAACCTAACTGCTTTTCAACATTAAAAACGAGGTATTGAGAGCAAATTTTGTGCTCCGAATCCGTATTGAAAACGCGCATTGACGGCGAAGGGAAACAGAAGAGAAAGAATCCTGTTTTAAACGTCAAGAATGCCCCAAGAATTGGCTACCACTTGAGACGAGAGCGTTAAGAAGAGGACACGGGTGGGCAAGGCATGGCTGACCCTCAAATTTGTGCATCGCTTGAAGGCACCACGGTCAAAGAGATGGCTGACGAAGCGGCGCGTGCAAACATTGCAGGTGCAGATTTGGTCGAAGTCCGTTTTGATCGACTCTACCTCAAGAAACCCGAACCCAACAAGGTCGAAGATGAAAACGGGGAAATTCGCCACGTCATGCCTCCAGAAGATGAATGGCATGTCCGTGACATGAATGACGTAGAAGTAAGCGCTGCACTTTCATCACTCAAAGAAAGCATCCCTCTTCCTGTGATTTTCACAGTCCGCCCTCGTGACGAAGGCGGTTTCTTCCCAGGAACTGATGAAGAGCGGATCGAGATTCTCCGACAAGGCATCACCTCCACGGTGAAATCTGTCGACCTTGAATTATCAATCCCCGACGCAATTCGTACCGAATTGCTTGAACTTGCAGCATCAAATAATGTGCAAGTGATTTCATCCATTCACGACACCAGTACGACACCGAGTGCTGATGAATTAACCGCCATGGTTGCTGAACATGCCAAGGAAGGCGAGATGTTCAAATTCTGCGGCACAGTCAACGATCACCAAGATGCCCTTCAAATCGTCGAGGCGTGCCATGAATTGAAGGATTCAGCACATTCCTTCTCACTCATGGCATTGGGCAACGGAGGCGACTGGGCACGACTCCATGCACCAGTATTGGGTCAAAGCATGGTTTATGCGACCCTTCGGTCTGAATTCAAGCTCTCCAACAAAGGTCTCGTGAACATCCGCGATTTGAAGAATGCTTGGACGCTGATGGAATACTGAATTCCGCCCTACTCTTCTTCTGTTGTGGAAGTCATTGCTCGCTGTTCCAGCAGGGGCACTGCTCCATCGACTTCGCTGTCTGACCCATCAAGACCTGCATTCAGATATCTGCTGTTCAGGATGAAAGGTGTAGCTACCAGAGCGAGAATTGCGCCGAAGAACACCAATGGAACAGTCCATGGTGGCAAAATGAGTGAACGTTCCGTCGGCATGACCGTTACATCGGCGACCAGATTCGTTGTTGGCGCCAAAGCGTCACCGTCATGGGTATTGTCCCATGCATCCACCACCAGATAGAAATCCTGCCATTCAGAGCCTCCAAAGAGGGACGAGTAAAGTTCTGGCCCGTCCATTGAGACAGAGAAGGTGACATCCGAAGTCATTTCATATTGATGGACATCACGGTAGGTTTGCCATCCTGCGGGGCTAAAACTTCTCCACTCAGGCGGGATATCACTCAACGCATCCAAGGCTTCGTCGTCAAAGCCATCCCAGAAACTCCATGAGCCATGCGAGATATCGTAAATCTCTTCATACAACTGATATTGAGATGTCGTCAACAGGTATACGTCACCTTCAACAGGCGTACTCAAGCCGTCCTCAATGGTCTGCAAGGTCACGCAGAAGGTCGTCCTATACTCACTTGAAAGATTGAAACGCAAAGCTCCTACGCTATCATTGCCAATTTCCATGCTCGTGTAATGGCCAGCAGTGAGTGGTTCAAGAACAGGAAGAGGCCAACTTTTAGTATACATCCAAGGTTCTTCAGGACGTGTTTGTGAAGCGTCTTCTGAGGTGTCTGACTGGCCTTGACTGTCCTCTTTTGGCTGTTCGCCCCCTCCACCTTCTCGCTCATCTGCAGTCAGCATGAATTCGCCTCCATACCAGGGTCCGTCGGGAATCAAAGCATGACGGTGAACTGTTTCATTCCAACGAACGGGTTCGACCTCTCCACTACACCCAGATGCTGCCTGGACCTCAGTGCTCCATTGGCCAGCCATCATTAGCGGCATAAGTAGCACGGCAGTGATGAACAAAGAGACCTTTCGCACTAGCTCACCAATATGTTACCACCGAAGACGGCTTTAGGACATGTCGCTTCATCGGCGTCGTAGCGGTCGGACATAGCCACTCTCATCGCTTCGGCGCTCATCTTTTGACAGTATTTTCGGAGCCGGTGGAGGCATGTGATGATCCATACCAAGTAGGCCGCCTTGTGACTCAACGTGTTCGATGTCGGTGTAGGTTTCTGCGGCTTCTTTGGCTTCCTCTTCAAGAACGCTTGGTTCTCGCATGACCAGCCATCCGAGCACCAAAGCGACAACGATCAATCCGATGAATGTAGCAAGTTCGGAACCGGCATCAGCAAGCCATGACTTCCATTCATCTGCGCTGAAGTCGGACAATGACGGAGGCCCTTCTGGTTCGGGAACAACTTCAATGTCTTCGGCCAGTGTAGCACATTGGCCCAATCCATCACATACCTCGACCAAGAGCGTGTAGTAACCGGCCTCCTCGTAGGTGTGGATAGCCCGCACCAGCGAGCCTGCGATGGGTTGTGTCCAATCATCTTGAGAGTTGCCGTTTTCGTCTGCATCAACCTCGATGTCAAAATCCCAGCGTACGGTGTATTCTGTGAGGATTCGTTCATCCCGCTCCATGATAGAGCCATCATTGACATCCAAGTCTCTATAGATTTCCATGTCCGACCCCGACTCGTAATCTGACACATTAGCAGAGAAGGAGTTTGACGACCCGACAAAGATATCCTCGGGCAGGTATGTTTCAGTGACCTCAGGCGGGTGGTCAACAACAACTGTGAAAGATTCACGCATGACGTCCCCCGTTCCGAAGGCATCTCGAACGGTGAGCGTCACGGTATACGTCCCTGGTAGTGCATATCCATGCCAAGGAGTTGCACCGTGCTCAAGAGGCGTTGCATCACCGAAATCCCAGGTATATTCGACCAAACCATTCCATTCGGGAGAGGCTTGTTCAAAGGGCACATACTTTCCTTCGAACTGACGGTCACCGTCCCTGGTACCGGACGAGTCAAAGTACAGAAGGTGGCCCGGCGCGGTTACTACTGCACCGTTTTCATCAAAGGTATGAGACCATGAATCAACCACAGTCCCCTCAGGGAAAGCAGTGGACGTCGTGATGATGGATCCGTTGATCCAGCCGTCAAGAATCCTTAATTGGATGACTGGCAAAGGATTGGAAATACGAACGGTCATGGTTCTTGGGAAACTTTCCACGCCTTCTTTGTCGGTGACGATGAGAACAACCGTATGTTCTCCGGGAGTGGTGAACGTATGCGTAACTTGAGGGCGGTCTCCAAAGGTTCCGTCTGAGAAGCTCCAGTTCCAAACTTCAATGTCGGTATGGTCGCCAACCAAGCCGTCCGGGTCTCTGCTATCCAATCCGTCGAAAATGTAGGGTGAGTCAACTTCGCCGTCTTCCTCTCTGAAGTCGATGGCTTCAGATTGCGTCCGTACGTCAAAGTGCGCAAATGGCATTTGATTGAGAACAGTAACGGTGAGAACAGCAGTCACCTGGCTTCCGTCATCATCTGTCACCGTCAGCGTAACGGTCTTGTTACCGGGCGTATCCCAAGCAACGACTGGGTTGGCGTCATTACTGACGACATCGCTGTAATCGTCTGTGCGCAATGGTGTACCGAGTCCCAAACGCACGCCACCATCAAAGGTCCAAGCATGGTTGACAATTTCTCCATCATCGTCTTCGAAGACATCAGGCATCACCAGCGAAGTATAGGTCATGGTCGTCATCATTTCAGAGTAGATTTGAACTGGTAGGCGATTGTTGACGTGAACAAGAATGGTCTTTTGGCCGGCATTATAGCCATCAGAAACCGTAATTGTGAGATTGTAGGTCGTGTTTTCACCGTCAATTTCACCCCACTCATGTTGCTGAGAATAAGCACCGATACCACTGTCCATGGTTCCATCTCCCCAATCCCAACTGAAGTCAAGGAATTCTGTAGGGACGTTATCTATGGTTCGACCCGCAGAGAAAAGAATTCTCTGGTTGGTCAGTAAGGTAATCTCTTGGTCGATCACAACGTTGTTCACTGTGATAATGGGAATAGGGTCAGTTTGGTCCGTGACGTTGATGGCGTGAACTTGAGTTTCAGACCACGAACCACCCTGATCCATCACGCGCAGAGTTGCATTGAAGACACCAACGTCGCTGTAGGAACGAAGTGGGGACTTCAAATTGGAGGAACCGTTGTCGCCAAATGTCCATGCATAAGCGGTGGGGGCGTCCATGTAGGGCAGACTGTTGTTGTCGAGAGAAAGGCCCCATGCATCAAATCCATTTCCAAGGAATTGGATGTTTTCCCACGTCTGTGATTCGTTGAGAGAGACCGTGCCGTTAGCAACAGGCTTCATGTTGTTCAAACTTTGAGGGGAAGTTTGTATCGAATCAACGGGATCACCCAGCATGTCATTCATGACCATGGCGAAGGAATACTGGTCCGTTTTATGAGCGGTGAAGTACACTTGCCCCGGGACGTCAACACCGCCTCCTGCTGAAATACGATCGGTGATAGTATCAACAACATTCCCCGTGCTGTCACGAACTGAAATCTCAACGTCAAGATCCTCAAAGAAGGCATTTGAAAGGACGTTATAGTTGATTTCAATGGTATCGTCAAGGCCATCGCCGTCTCGGTCGCCAAGAACCGTATTGTTCAGAGAAAGGGTCGCTGGCGAGGTAATTCGGGCGGCTTCAATATCCACCGTCCCTGTGGGATACGATGGACCGCATGATGTGTAATCACAGTCTGCTATCGTGCTTGCGTACCACGTGATGACCCATACCTCGTCGGTTAGGTTGCCAAAGCCAGGGACAAGACCTGTGGCAACATTGTTGACGAAGTTGAGGTCTGTGACACTCCACAAGCCGTCCGAAGTGGCCTTGGTTACGATCACTCCGTCAAATTGGCTCACATCTGCCGTGAGTCTGAGGGTAAGCGGAGCAGGTGATGCTGACCCTGGAGTGAATTTGAAGGAACGAATTCCCCAACCTTCAACACTGTTTCCAGTCGAGGACCAGGGGGCCGCCCAATCACTGTTGATTTCCGTTGGCTGAGCTCGGCAAAAAGCACCTGATGTGCAAATTGCGTTGAGATCCAAATTGGGATAACCGTAGATACCTTGATCGGAATCCAAGGTTGCTGCGATACTAAAGTTGGCAAAGATTTCGCCCATGGTTCGCCCCAACAAGCCTACTTGACCTGCTTGTGGCGAAAGTGCGAGATTCTCGACACCCTTCCCTCCAGTTGCTGAATCTTGAACCAGTTGGCGAACTGCAGGTCCGCCGCCCAAGTGTTCTGCGAGGTACATTGTGAACATGTAACCCGCACCATAGTCGGCGATGCGTTGGTTCCACCAACGGACGGATTGTTCAGGAGCAGCAGTCCACGCATTGACGTGCCCTGTGAGAGTTGAGTCTGCCCCGAAGCAGAGGTAAATTGCTACATCTGCGTTGCCTTCATCGATCCACAAATTTTCGTAAGGGTCAAGAGCATTGTGAAGCAGATGTTCAAGTTCGTGAGCGAGGATAGATTTTCCCCATGAAAGAGTAATGTCTGCAAAGTCAACGAAAACGGATTCGCGAGAACTCGCATAGGAAGGTGCGAAGTAACCACCCGTGTTGTAGGCGCCATCGATATCGTAGACGATAATTTGAACTTGGCAGTTGTTGTCAACGTCGGGGGGCGCAAGACCTCTTCCGTCTTGGTAGTCCTTCCCGTAATAGGTCGTCATGGTTGGATAGATGGTTGAATCCCAAGTGCTAGCAAGATTGTTGAGCACTGTCGAAGAGAGGGTACGTCCGCTTTGAACGATGAAGGCAACGCTATTGGTGGTTTTAGCCACATAGGCAGAAATCTGGCCACCAGCAGTTCCGACAGTGAGTGTGTCACCAACAACGTGGGGCGTACATGCACGCCCACTTGCTCGCCCTGAAGTGGAGTCGATCACCATGTCATCGACCCCTGGCCTGCCCGCATCAATCCAAGCCTGACGCATGAATTGGGTAGCCGAAACTACCGGGTATTCTTCATGAATAAACAAGTACTCACTTCCATCACTGGGGTTGAATTCATCGAGGTCGCCGATGGATTCACCACCGGCAACATAAGACGAACTTTGCTCTGAATCATCACCGGTTGAATCGGCCTGAGCCATGGCAACAGGGCCGAGACTCGCAAAGAGCAATATCGAGATGAAGAGAAAGGCTGGACTGGTGCGTAGTTCCGACATATATTTCACCGAGTTGAATCGCTTTACGGATTCCCAATTTAGCGAAACGAAAGGAGGTATTTAAGAGTCCGTGGTGGAGGCGTCATCATGGCTCCTTCTGTGCCACCAAGATGTTGGGGTATGACAGAAGGGTTTACGCTTGCATTTATCCTCATTTTAGCGGCAACAATCGGACCGGTACACGCTGAAAACTCCTTCGATGAACATCAAAACGAGTTATGCAACATTGTCGATGAGTTGCAATTTAGCGGAACAAAGGCCAATCAAACCGTGCAATGGCAGGTCGACATCGGCCCTCGCACGCCAGGTTCTCAGGCATCAGCACTCTTGCGTGCTAACTTTACAGCCGAAGCAGAACGACTCGGCTACATTGTTTCTGAATCCAACCATACGAGCCATGGTATTGAATTCACGAATCTTTTTGCTCGCTGGGTTTCATCGTCTGAAGATGCCGACCAATTGGTCCTATCTGCCCATTATGACTCGCGTAATATCGCAGACCAAGATCGCAATGAAACGAATCGCAGCATGCCTGTACCCGGGGCAAATGATGCGGCCAGCGGAGCTGCTGTCCTCCTCGAATTAGCACGCTTGATTCCATCGATGAACCTCAGCTATGATGTTGTCATTTTCTGGAACGATGCTGAAGATCAAAATAACAACTACACCGAAGGCGCCAAAGCATGGGCTGACAACCTCACACTCGAAGAACAGGAACGAACCAAGGCATTTGTTCTGCTTGACATGGTTGGTGATGCAGACCTACAACTGCACAACATACAACCTGGAAATGACACCCTAAAAGAACGCATTGTAATCATGGGGAGAGACCTCGGAATGGTGGACGGAGTCGAGGATTGCACCGGTCTACCCGGCCAAGATATCTTGCAGTATTCTACAACAGTTGGCGTTCTCGACGACCACGTGCATGCTCATGCGCTCAACATTCCAAGCATTGACCTCATGGATACTGTCTACGGGGAGCCGAAGTTTGGAACCTTCGGATCCTATTGGCACACAATGGAAGACACACCTGACAAAGTAAGCGCTGAATCACTTGCTTATGTGGGGCGTTTGGTTGAACTTGGATTGAGGACAAATGCATTCATCATAGAGGAACCTTCTATTATTTTCGATGAAAATCCAGTGAATGAAAATCAAAACCAATCTTCCCAATCCCAGGCCGATAGCAAGTCAGGTAGCAAGACCCTTGCATACATCGCTATGTTCGCATTCTTATCGGTCATGGCGCTCCTCGTAAATTTTGAACGACCCAGAAAACCTAGGTAAAAAGGCGCGGTTTTTGAGGGAAGGGGTATTATCCGCGCATAGCATCGGAGAACACGGAGGGCAGCCTATGGAAGACGACCGCGAGCGGCGAATGAAAGCCCTGCGTGAGCGCGTCAAAGCGAAAAAAGCAGAGGGCGCTCTCATCAAGCAAGATGAAGAACTGGTTGTTGACCAAGCCGTTTACGAAGAAACCGTCGTTGTTACGGAGCAAGAACCGGAGCAAGATTGGTTCGCTATGGCCGACAGAGACGCGGATCGTTGGCGAAACCTCGCTGCATCGCTCATCATGATTGGGAGTATTTTGGGAATGCTGAGTGGAGCCTTAATTCTCCAAGGTAATCCGACAGAGCTGCTCAACACATCCTTATTTGCGGAACGGTCAGCCGTCGACATTTCAGGCTCTGCGCTTGAAGATGTTGAGGGATACGGCGTTGAAAATGTCACCGTTGAACTCTTGGAAGCATCAAATCGGGCACTTCTTCAGACGACACTGACCGATCAGTATGGATACTTCACAATGAATAATGTCACACAAGAGGTCCATATTATCGTCTTCTCAAAAGAAGGCTATACCACCGTTGAACGGACCTTCACGCCAGATAATGCTGGCCTCGACCCCGTGACGATGAAATCCGGAAACGGCACACGTGAAGAAAATGACAATCAAGCCACATCTGGATTCACCCTTGAAAACGCCGTCGCACTTTCAAGCGCCATCGGATTACTCACCATCATCACTGCCTTTTTTGGGGTTCAATCAGCGGTTGAAATTCGCCGAGGCAAGCGATACCGACGAAGCCAATATTTTGCTGGTATCGCCCTCTTCAGCCGTGGATTAATCCTTATAGGGCCTGCTTTGATCTTGTTCGGTATGGTCGTCAATGTCTTTGCTCGAGACGATTTTGAAGACCGACGAGAGGATTGAGTATGTACCTAATTTCTGTCGAAGGAGGCGACGGTTCGGGAAAAGGTGAAGCTGCCCGAATATTGGGTGAATTACTGAGTGAATTCCCTTTCCCGGAAGTCGTGATGACCCATGAGCCCCGACGCCATAGCGAACTGGGAAAGCTTGCGCTTTCCTCGGTCAAACTTGGAGACAAGACCCCTCTGGAAGAAGCAGGCCTCTTTGCCGCAGACCGTTTGGACCATTCTCACACCATCATCCGGCCACTGCTCGCATCAGGAGCAGTGGTCATCTCTGACCGAAACATCCACTCGTCGCTCATCTACCAGGGTGTTGTGGGAGACTTAGGTCTTGAAAATGTAGCCAAAATGAATGCTGCAGCGATGATTCCCGACCTTGTATTCTGGATTGACTGCGACCCTGCGAAAGCCATGAAGCGCATAAAGTCTGGAACATTGCGGATGACCAGTCAAAAGCAGGAATATTTTGAAACTCAAGAAATTCAAACAACCATACGCAAGGGATTTCATGAACTGTTTGGCGAAGGAAGCACCGTCCCCGCCCCATTCAATCAATGCCACGTGGTTGGCCCCATCATGAACGAAGGTGGCCTTGACGAATTGCGTAAAGACTTGCGAGCCGAACTCCGCCGGTTCTTCAACCGCAAACCGGCACCTCTCAATGTTGACAGGGACGAAGTCGACCGCACCTTACTCAACCGGCTTGTTCATGATGTCAAAAAGCAGCAACGTTTACCGGGTGCACCGCAAGAAAAAACTGCGATTCACGTCGGGTGGTTAGGTGGGAAATCCCCAGCACAATGGATGGAGGATGCAGAAGAGCATTGGCCGCTGGAGTCCGCTCAAGACCATGATGTTCCTACCTCGCCCATGGCCCATTCTTGCTGGTCAATTCTTGGCACACTGTCCCTGATGGTTGGTTCGAGTGAGGTTCCTCGTTTGCATGCCTCTCTTGGCCCCGTCAGAATGGTGACGCAGCGTCATACACAACGATTGATCAAATGGCTTCTCGCTGAACATTGGATCCACAAACAGCAAAATCATGTGCCCTTTGCAGATGCTCAACTGTTCAAACTTCGTGATGAACGATTGGGCTTCTCACGGCTTACCTTGGCCATGTGGCCACTTCGCAACGCTCTCGCCTCCTGGCGAAGAGCAAATCCTGACGCCTCATGGTCCAATGCACTCGAGGCCATCTTTGCTGTTGAAGAAGGAAAAGGACTCTCGTCAACACTGAGAAAAGCAATCCTCGATATCAATCAACGCTTATCCATTCTCACCAGTGGACATGAAGGATGTCCTTTGCCTCAAACAGCAGCAGAATTGATTGTTTGGTGGTCGATGCCTCCGCCGAATCATTCCGATTCTTGAGTTGCCGGGGTGCTGGCCAATACAAACTTGGCATCACCGGGGAGAAGAACTTCTCCAGCCCCAACAAAAGCGTCTGCTCTTGCTGCAAACATACCACACATCAAGATTCCAAGACCAAATCCAAACGGCAAGCCCGTGAGAATACGCTTGAGATTATTCGATTCATAACTGGTCAACAACTGGAGAAAGCCATCAAAAATCAGAGGTAAGCACAGAAGAAGCCCGCATCCAATCCAGAGCAGCGTCCTTCGGTTGTTTTTGTAGGTCGACTGAAGCATGGACTCCGGGAGGACCGAGAGGCAAGTATCACGAACTGTCCAACGGTTCCATCCCCGTTGAGTGAACATGAGCCCACCGAAGAGCATCCCTGCGAAAATTCCCAAATCTCTCGTGCAGACCGGAAGTTGATTGCCGTTTAACTCCCACGAGCGTTCAGACTTTTGGTGACAGTTCAAGTCGCCAAAGGCGTATGCAAAAGCTGCATAGGGGTTCATTTCACTCCAATGATATCCTTCGTTCACAAGATCTCCGTCTTGATTTTGAGTAATGGCTTCGTTCCCAGATGAACCCCAGCCTTCTTCGTCATAGAAATCAAAGGCATTTGCTCGCCCTTCCACATTGGACACTGTCCCTGGCTCTAGAGTTAAGGGTGCTAGGAAAAAAGAAAGGAAAATGAAACCACAAACCCCGAGAATCCAACGGCCAATCTTTTTTTCACGCTCACGGTGGGCAAGGCCATTGCGCTCCATGACCAGCCCAAGCGAAATAAGCGTATCAGTCATTCCCTACCATGAGCAAGTCTTCAATGGTCGGCCAACGTAGCCGCTCCATGGCCGAGCCACTCACCCCGAGGATTGGGTTGTTAACCGGCCTCCAGGCAGGCGCTTTCATCGGCCTCTTCCTTGGATTTTCACTCGCCGTCGTTTCTGCCTTAACCAATCCCGATGCCCTCAAGCGTTTGGTCCAGTTGATGTGCATCACACCCCTCGCTTGCGCCGTTCTCTTGGGTCCACTTCTCGGACTTCGTCGCGCCCCGATGGTCAGCACAGAAGACCCCTTAGGTGAAGTCAGAAAAACCCTCGATGGTTTCAGCGAAGGTCAAGGACGTTGGCGGTCCTTAAGTCACGTGCGAAGCGACGGAAGGACCGTACGTATTGATTTGCACAATTCCAAGCAACCCTTGGCAATTGTAGCAGCCAGCATTGCCATGACCGACCGATTCCCGATACGATACATCGTCGGACGTGGTGAAACAAGAAGCCGTGAGCCGATGCTGCGTGGCCAAGTGTTGGCTTTCATTGAACAGCGTGTTGACTTAAATCGAAGACGCCGAACCTCATCATCCATTGAAGTCCTCCCTGCATCCATTATTGAACACATGGAAGCAACCCATCATATGCATCGCCGCCTCTTCTACCTTTTACCCATCATCCTGTTCTTCGCATGGCTAGAGATGCGCTGATGGCCGCGCAAGAGGCTATGAGGGAGGGCTACCTGCCTCATCCATGGCCAACGATATCGGGCGTGCAATGGCCCGATTAAAGCATCGAGATGTACGTACTCGAAGACGAGCCGTTCGTACGCTTTTTGAGCAAGACGACCCACAATCACTCGAAGCCTTTGAGTTTCTTCTGGATGATGAAGACCCATGGTTCGTTTCAAAGGCACTCGAAGCGTATCGTATGTGGAGTCAAACTCAGGGAGCAGACTCCGTTAAAACGCTGCTCAACCATGCTTCTATTGATGTGAGAAGAGTTGGTGCAAACCTCTTGGCCTCTCATGGCGAAGATGGGGCTGCTATCGCTCTTTCCTGTCTCGATGACCCTGATGGAGTGGTCCAAAAGAAGGCTGCACAAGCCCTTCTCCTTCATCCGTCTGAACAAGGACTTGAGGCTTTACTCAATCATCAACATGAAAGCATCATCTGTATCGGGATGCGCCATCCCAAGCTCGTGCTTGCTCAAGTTAAACAAGGGCTAACCCATGATTCAAAAATGGTTAGAACTGCTGCACTATCGGCGGTCTTCGAGCATCATTTCCCCATCGATTTTGAATTGTTGAAGACATTTTTTGATGAAGACATTGAAACAGTGAACATTGTCATTTGGATGGCGCAGGAACGACCTGAACAATTGGATGCCTTCACGCAACAAATCAAACCTCACCATGTACGAGAACTCGCGATTTACCTGCGCAAGAATGTACAAGATTCCAACCACACCTTGGTTACTTCACTCGTGGAAGCGGGTGTACTCTCTCCAGTCGCCCGATGGTTGCTGATTCAAGGTTCAGATGAAGATGAATTACGATGGACGATGATTCAAGATGAACGTCTTGATGTGATTGAACGCTCAAAGTTACTCGAACGACTGATTGGAAGAGCGGGTGAATCCGACGTCCAGGCACAAGTTGAGGCTTTCATGGAATCAAGCCCCCATCCATTGCTTCTGGTAGCGTGCGAGAACCTATCAACCGCCGCAACTGAACTTCGCTCATGAGCAGCAAGCATTCGGGCCTCATCTTCACCGCAGATGCAACAAATGGACAGAATCATCATTTGGCCACAGGCCTGCACATTGAGGGGCCGTTCACCTCCACGCGTCTCATTCTTCGATTTCCTCGATGGGTGCCCGGGTCATATTTCCTAAGGGAACCGATTCAACATATGTTTGATTTTGAGGCCGTAGATCAAAATGAAAAACAACTTACGTGGAAACGAATTGATGTCGATGGTATTGCAGTCAATGTACCAAAATCCGTGACGTCCTTGCATGTAAAATACACCCTTTTCGCCAAGGAATTATCCGTTCGTTCCAATCACTTAGACCCTACACATCTTCACCTGATGCCTCCATTCACGTGGTTTCTTCCGGAGCGAGGGATTGACCTCAAACGGTTGAATCAAACCCACGGCGTCGAGATTACTGCCCCTGAGACTTGGACGCCAGCAACGCAATTGGATGCTGTTGAAAACATCGCAAAAGGTGAGGCACGGCTTTGGAAGTTCACAACACCTAACCGGGATCATTTGCTTGACAGCATCATTGAGGTGAACCCTAACGATGCAATTCGGTATGTAGTGGATGGAAGAGTTCACCAGTTGAAATGGTGGGACAGTGGCGGACATCAACCCCATCCAAAGCGACTGCAGGCCTTCGTAGAGGACACCGAACGAATCGTCAAGGAGCATTTTGCCTTATTCGGGGCACCGGACTGGCCCGATTATACCACCGTACTTCACCTCACAGAGAAAGCACGAGGTGGTCTGGAGCATATGAATTCACAAACTTCAATGATGCCACGGCAATGCCTTTTCCCTCACCATGAAGACGAATACAGGGACCTTGTGAGCCTCTTCTCACACGAATACCTCCATCAATGGAACGTCAAACGATTACGACCCAAGAATTTTATCGACTATGATCTGCAAAAAGAGACCCATACTGATTTACTTTGGTGGTTCGAAGGAGGCACATCATGGCTGGGTGACATGCTCTGCGTGCGTTCGGGAGCATGGAGCGAGGAAGATTGGCGTAAGGACTTCGCCCGCAAAATGAAGCGTCACATGCAGAGCAACGGCATGACCAGAGAATCCCTCGCAGAGTCAAGTCATGATGCGTGGATACACCTCTATAGAAGCGGACCTTACTCTCGTGAGAGCCAAATATCCTACTATCTTGAAGGGGAATTGGCCCTCATGTGCCTCGACGTGGAATTACGTCGACGAAGTAAAGGCGAATTTGGGGCTTGCAACCTCATCGCAGAAGTGTGTCGGCGCTTCTCCTTAGGAAGTGATTCAGCCGAAGGCGTTGGCGTGGATTATACCACGATTCGAGAGACGCTCAAAGAGGCCCCTGGAGGTAGTTCAATGGGCCCCTATCTCGACCGACTGGTCAAGCATCGCCATGCCCCAAATATCCTTCACGCCCTGAAGTATTTCCGCCTACAATTGGCTCCCGATGGGAAGGATTCCGAGGAAAAGGCATGGCTGGGAATCAACACACGGGAACAAAACGGTAGCGTCCAAATCACTACGTACCACTCGGATTCACCCTTGCGCCAGCTCACTCAAGTCGGCGACGAAATACTTGCAATCGATAGCGTGAGAGTCCGGTCCACGTCACATTTGCAAAACTTACTGAAAGGAAGAATCGGCGATTCAGTGACTCTTGAAATGACCCATGAGGGCATCTTGCGCGAGATAACCCTCGAATTACCACCCTCACCTCGCCATGGAGTGATGCTCAAAGGCAAAGGCAATGCCCGCTGGGCGGAGTGGATTATGAGCCGTCAAACGATGGAAGAGTGAGTAATTCCTCAAGAGAAATGAAGATTGGGGGCGTATCATCTGCCATTGTATGGCGGCTGGTCTTTGGTGGAAATAATTCATCTGAGAGACTCATCTCAATCACATCTTCTTTGGTCAAACGGTCACGCCCGCACCCTGGCCACACGTCAACAACAATTGAGTCGTTGGCCATGTAGTCAACACAAATTGCTGGTACTCGTTGGAGATCAAGGAGTTGAGCGATTGAAAAGCGGTGATGGCCATCTAAGATGGCTCCAGTTCGCTGGTCTACGATGAGAGGTTTGGTATAACCTCCCCAACGGCGGGTCATGTCCAGCAATTTATCGCGATTGCGCGATTTGACTTCTTCGTGAGGCTTGAGCCAAGAAACAGGGACGAGTTCGACATCCTCTTCAGACCATTCCATAGAGGGGCCGCAGTAGTATTGTGCCATAATGCTTTTTCAACCAAAGCGAAACATGTCAACAAGAGGAGAGCGTATGGAGTTACCCAAACCGTTACGCTTGGCCAAGGAAGCTGACCTGGTTGGTGAGCCCTGTCCGCCAAACCTTTTGCGCTGGCTGGCTACCATTCCTTCGAGAGTCATTGAAATCCTTGACCTTCTCGCTGAACACAATCATGGTGCTTGGTTGGTGGGTGGTTGCGTGCGTGACGCATGGTTTGGTGACGATGTCGGTGACATCGATATCTGCAGCACCTGCCCTCCCGAAGAGATGATGAGATTGTTTGGCAGTGATGCTATTCCCACAGGAGTTGATTTTGGAACCGTGACCATCAAAGGCGATGGTGAACATTTCGAAGTCACCACACTTCGTAGCGAATCACAATATCGCGATGGGCGACGTCCTGAGCGAGTCGATTGGGGCACCTCTCTCAAGGAAGACCTCTCACGACGGGATTTCACCATCAATAGCATGGCGGTTGATGTCGCTCGCGGATTGCTCTATGACCCCTACGATGGAAAGGCGGATATGGAAGCAAGCACCATACGTGCTGTTGGTAATGCGAAACTCCGATGTGAAGAAGACGCTTTGAGAATTCTGCGTGCGTATCGATTCCTTGAGCGCGGCACGGGTCAACGTTGGAACATGACCGCTGCTCTTGAAGAGGCAATTCGCCTTCACCGTAAGCGATTGGATATGGTTGCAGTTGAACGCCGTTGGAATGAAGTCAGAAAAATATTGTTGGGGGCTGGAGCCGGTGGGATTCTTCACAAAATGATGGTTGATGGCGTATTGAAGTACATTTTTCCACATTGTCACTTCATCAGCCCGTTCATTTTTGATGCCCTGGACCATCAGGAATTGAAGGATTTAACAGTTCCCCAGCGGCTTTCGCTCCTTCTGGTTGAATACAAAACAAAAGAAGTATTTGAAGCGCTTAAATTTTTGAAAACTTCAAGGGATCTCATTCAGAACACAAGCCGTTTCCATGAGAGGTTGTCACACCTCCCCAACACGATGACTGGTGAATTAAGGGTGTTCCGATATTGCCTCGAAAACGATGCATTAGCACACTTGGCCGTACGCAAGCTGTTGTCCAATACGGAGGTCACCATCCATGGATTACCCCAAGCGAAGAATGATGACATCGACAATCTCATTGAGATGTGGAACACTCTGCAGGCTCCAAAGGCACCACCGCAATGCTTGGTAGACGGACACTGGATCATGGCCCGAAGTGGAGTCAGTCAGGGTATTCGCCTGGGCAGGTTGAAGGATTGGCTTCACCGAATTCAAATCGAAAAAGACATTGATGAAAGGTCAAAACTTGAACATGAATTATCCCTTCTCCCCTTTAGCCATGGTGACCATGAGCACTGGCCAAAGTTGGAATTCCCATGAATCAATGACGGCATCAAATTGATGTGAGCGTTGGTCCTGCACCTACCATGAGCGGAACCATCATACTCCCTGAACAGGAAGTCTTTAACGCACGCGTCAGTGCAATTCAGTCGCGGATCACGGCCATCAGTGGACAAAATAGAATGGCCAAACTTCTCAACGACAATTTCCGTAATTGGCTAGCAAGTTCATCCATGTCACCGCTCAATCTCACGTTGGAGTTGGATAAAGACAGTAATGGCCTGATTTCAGGAGAGGAGTTTGCGGGGTTGCTCGGTAAAATGACCGGTGAACGCCCACCAGATTGGGTCATTGAATTGGTGTTTTCTTTCGTAGAGGCGAAGCCCGAAACGGGGATTCCTCTCGCAGACTGGATGGCATTCATGGCGGCAAATGGATTGGAAGTACCCGAGGAATTGTTCAGGAAAAAGGTAGAAATTACTGGAACCATCCGCACTACTGCGGAAGAATTCGATGTCGAGGATAAGATTTCTGTGACCGTTGAGTTTTCCGACAGGGTCGAAGGATACTCCATCAAGGCCACAGAAACTGAAAGCGGCCAAGTTGAAGAATTCTTTACTCCCGTGACAGATATGACCTCGCCTACGGCAGATCAATTCACTCTTGACCCTGATGAAGTAGGGCGCTATCAAGTCGAACTCATCCATCTTGGTGCTCGCCTTGACATGGTGAACATGAACATCGTTCAACCGGTTGAAGAGGAAATTGAGGTCGAAGAACCAGAGCCATCTCATTCTACGGAAGAGCCTCAGGAAGATGTGGTGGTGGTGGACGAAGGACTGGCAGGATTCATCACCCATCTGGAAAGCACGAAGCTCAAGAGCGAGGCCCGTGCTATCATCAACAAAAGTTCCGCCTACAAAATTGACGGGATGATCAAATCCACTGCGACGACGCTCTTGGGTGATGGAGCACACAGAAATGGAACGACTCTTGCTTGTGAAATCGGAGAGGGATTTGTTTTGGAAATCATGATGAAAAACGGAGAGCGAGCGTTTGAAGCCGGACAGTTGACTTCGATTCAAGCAATGCCGCATGATTGGTCTGTGGCAACTCGCAGATTGACGTGTAAGGAACTCTAGAAAAGTTACTTGAGCGCTCGAGCGATAACGATGCGCTGAACTTCTTGGGTACCTTCATAGATTTGCGTAATCTTAGCATCTCTAAAGAAACGCTCTACGGGGAATTCCTTCGTGTAGCCATATCCCCCAAGCACTTGGATGGCGCGCTCAGAAACCCACATCGCCGTATCTCCAGCGAATAATTTGGCCATGCTCGCTTCACGCGAGTGCCGTGGACCATCGGCGTGGTAGTGCTGTTCCTTTGTCCATGCCGCCTTGTAGACCATCAATCGGGCCGCATCAATCTGTGTGGCCATGTCGGCGAGGTAGGCCATGATCATTTGGTGGTGGGCGATTGGCTTACCGAAAGCCTCGCGCTCATGAGCATATTTCAAAGCAGATTCATAGGCACCTTGGGCAATACCCAATGCCTGTGCTGCAATACCAATTCGACTGTTATCAAGAGCATTCATGGCAATGGGGAAACCGTTGCCCACACCTTTGATGACATTTTCAACGGGCACTTTGCAATCTTTGAGAATGAGCGTGCAGGTATCGGATGAGCGAATGCCGAGTTTGTCCTCTTTCTTCCCTACAGAATAGCCTTCAAACGCTGCGTCGACGATAAATGCGGTTGTGCCACCATGCTTCTTGACTCCGTAATCGGGGTGGTCAACATCTTTGGCAAAGAGGACGAGAAGTTGGGCTTGAGCTCCGTTGGTGACCCACATCTTTTCCCCGTTGAGAATGTAGTGCGTTCCATCTTCGGAGAGTTTGGCTTTGCAGGACATGGCTGCAGCATCAGTGCCAGCGCCTGCTTCTGAAAGTGAGTATGCCCCTACTTCCCCTGCTGCAAGTCTTGGGAGGTATGTTTTCTTTTGATGTTCGTCTCCGTGAAGGGCGATTGTCATTGAGCACAAGCCCACGTGAACACAAAACATTACGGCAAAAGAGGGGTCGACGCGTGCAAGTTCTTCGATGATGATGGCTTCGGAGATATCGTCAATCGGAGATCCCCCGTATGCTTCTGGAATCGTAATACCATGGAGGCCGTATTCAAGGAAACTTTGCCATTCTTCGCTTGGCGGGATTTGGTTTTGGTCTCGATGTTCAACCGTTGGAGCGAGAACTGTTTCTGCGAAGTCGCGAACCATCTCTCGAATCATTTCTTGTTCGTCGGTTTCACCAAAATTCACTCGCTCACCATTCCTTCCCACATAGCCGAGTTTCTTAACCCGTTTGTTTGATTTGTGAAACACGCCATTCCTCAAGTTCATATACCACGTGAGAAAGGCGCGAGTAGGAGAGATGATGATGGACGACGAAATCATTGAATTCGTTATAGCTCAAGACCGTAAGTATTCTATGGAACATTTGTGGTTTCAACAGAAAGAACAGCGGCTCATGATTGGGGTTAGTGAATTTTTAAGAGTCGAAATTGGCGACATTCTTCGTGTTATTTTGCCCCAGGCTGACACCGAAGTTGACGAAGGCGGTAGCTTGTTCTCGTTGTGGACTGCTGACGAAAAAATTGCACTAACATCTCCATTTTCAGGCGTTATCTCGGATGTCAACGGTGAAGTTGAAATTAATCCTGACTTGGTCAACGACTCTGCCTACAACGACGGATGGGTCATTCTCCTTGCACCTCATGAGTTGGAGATGAACCCCGATGACAAGCAATTCCTCGAAAATCTTCTCGATCACAACGAGTATGTGGAATATCTTGCCGAACTTTGATTTTATCAATTACTCTTGCTCGGCCACGACACTTGCCAATGGTCCGAGCGTAGCCTCAAAGCCAACGCTGATGTATCTTTGAGGAGGCTTCAATGCATCCTCAAGGCTGATTAACAACGACTTTTTCCTTAGGGTATGACCGAAGCGATGAAGGAACTGCGTAAGAGCCTCGAGGCAGCGCCTGTTATTTGGAAAGGTGATTATCCTTACTTCATTCATCCCGTTACCGATGGTGTGCCGAGGATGAACCCAGATGTGCTTCATGCAATCACTGAATTGGTATCACAACGAGTCGACTGGTCCGAAGTTGACTTGCTCCTTGGCATTGAGGCCATGGGGCTTCCTCTGACCGCGCCCTTGAGCATGGCGACCAGAATTCCGCTCGTCATTGCGCGAAAGCGCGAATATGGTCTCGAGGGAGAAGTGAAAATTGACCAATCTACCGGCTACTCCAAGGGGGCCATGTATCTCAACAACATCAAGGAAGGAGAGAGAATTGCCATTCTTGACGATGTGCTTTCAACAGGTGGAACGCTTGAAGCGGTAATTGAAGGCGTCCGGCGAGCAAAGGCAGAAGTCACCGAAGTCATTGCCGTTGTGGAAAAAGGACCAGGCTTGAAGCGGCTGCAATTAATATACCCCGAAATTCGCATTCAGTCCCTCGTTCGTTTAGAGATGGACGGCGATAAAGTCGTTCTTCTGGATGATTGATGCTCCAACGGTTGCATTCATGAGGGAGTGGCGTCGCCCCTGTCATGGGGAAGCATATGGATTTGAACCGCCACGACTTCGAACTCGACGAGTTGATGGAGCGTATACGAGCGAATGATAACCGCCTTATTGCGCTTCAAGTTCCAGAAGGACTGAAGATGCAAGCCTTGGAAATGATGGACACGATTGAGACCGAGACCAGTGCTCAAGTAGTCCTTGCGGCTGACCCTTGCTACGGTGCTTGCGATCTTGTCCACGATAAAATGCAACTCATGGGCGTTGAGATGGTTGCTCACATGGGCCACTCTCAAATGAACATCGATTCTGGAATGCCAACTCAATTCATCAACGTCACCTACAACGGAGACCCTGAACTTCAACCGGTCATCCCCTGGCTTGAACAGCATCGAGCCATGGCCCAACAACGCCTTTCACAACAACACAGCCCTGACTCAACCATGACAGAAGAAGAGGCACAGGAACGCTTCATGGATGCTGTAGGCCGTATGGCTCCGTTGACCGATACCAAGCTTGGCTTGGTTGGTTCCATCCAACATCTCCACCTGCTTCCCGAATTCCACGACCGTTTGGAAAAGGCTGGCTATGATGTCACTATCCCGATTGGAGGCGCTCGCCTTTCATTCCCCGGTCAAGTCCTCGGCTGCAATTACTCTGGCGACGACCCGAGCATCGGCCACTATCTCTTCCTCGGCAGCGGTGATTTCCATCCGATTGGACTCGTCCTCCACACAGGCAAGCCCTTGGCCATGCTGGACCCTTACACAGGAGACGCTGAAGAGATGTCACTCGAACGCATCGAGCGTATCTTACGCCAACGCTTCGGCCTCATCATGAGCGTTCAAGATGCGAATTCATTCGGCATCCTTATCGGCGAAAAGCCCGGTCAAATGCGTAGAACGCTGGCGTTGCGGATGAAGCGAATGTTGGCTCAACACGGTAAGAAAGGATATTTGTTGGCACTCGAACACGTTGGACCTGAACTCATTGACTTCTATCCCGTGGATGCCTTCGTGAACACCGCTTGCCCGCGTATTGCGATTGATGACGCAGTCAGGTATCGTAAACCTCTGATCACGCCCTTTGAACTTGAGGTCGCTTTGGGCGAGAAAAAATGGGAATTGGGCTATCAATTCGATGAAATCCCGTGACTTGGTCTTGATTGAACTTCACAAATCAGACCTTTGAACGTTCATGTGAACCACATCTTTTAGAACGGTTGACATCAGCATTCTCATGATATGGCATCCTATCTTGACCGCATTGGAGCGGGGTTCATCATTGCTCATCCAGAATTTTTGGATTACGACCACGTCCCTGAGGAATTGGTGGGTCGTGAGCAAGTTCAATCCGAACTGGCTTCAAAATTCTCTGCTTTAGCGTCCCCCCAGGGCGCTGCCAGAGCCGTCATTACCGGACCTGTGGGGAGTGGAAAAACCGTTCTTGCCAAAACATTCTGTCGTGACCTTCAGCGCCATCTGTCGGGAAAACGCGAACTCAAAGTAGCCCACATCAATTGCCGTAATGCATCAACAAGCATGCGTGTCGCCCAACGCATACTGCACCAATTTGACCCCGGCCACCCAGATCGTGGGCTTTCCATGGGTGAGTTGCTTCTCAGCCTGAGGAAAATGCTGCGAAGAACATCAACGCACCTGGTCATCGTTCTCGACGAAGTGGACCACATGTTACGGCGGTCTGGAGATGAATTGCTCTATCAATTACTTCGCATCGATGAGGACCAAGAAGGAACCGGGAGCGTTTCCATCATCCTCATCAGCCAAGAACAAGTCCTTGACGTCCTCGAAACTGCAGTACTCTCAAAATTTGGCCAATCCAACCATCTCCGAATTCCATCCTACGATGTCAACGGGCTTGAGGCCATTATACGCCAACGAGCGGAACTCGCCCTCGTGCCGGGCACATGGACCGATGCCATACTCCGGCTCCTGGCCGAAAAAGCCGGGCCAAGTGGTGACGCGCGACAGGGCATTGAATTCCTCGCCAGCGCTGCAGAGCGCTCTGAATTCCGACAAGACGGCCACAGCCTAAGAGAGATCAGCATCGATGATATCAACGCCCTGAACGACGTGCTCGCTACAGACACGCATTCAAAATTAGAGGTCGTAGACGATTTATCCCCTCACGAAATGCTGGCGCTCTTGGCGATGTGTCGAAGACTCAAGACGGAAGAGACCATGACGATGGGAGACGTAGAGAAACTCTACACCGTGGTCTGCGAGGAATATGAGCAGCGACCGAAGAGCCACACAACGCTATGGAAATACATCAAAGCAATCGAAGTGCAAGGTGTGATTGAATCACGCGTGGCGACCGTCCCTGGAGGCCGTGGCCGTACAACGCACATGAGCATGCCACATTTCCTCCCAGCAGACCTTGCAAGTCGTCTTGAATTGCTTCTTCCAAAGCGATTACGCCGCTGAATAAGACACCGAAGCAGACGATGGGGCTAAATACGGGTCGTGAGTCGGAGAAATCCCGAGAGGTGCTACTATGGCTGGTAACGATGCTGAATTTATTGCAGTGGTCAATGATACGGACCCGAAGAACGGCGGAAAATCCTACGCTTTGAAAATCACAGGAAACAACCATGCTCAAATTTTGGGCAAGCGCATCGGCGATGTTGTTGACGGTATCTTCGTTGGCGAGGGAGACAAGACGCTCTCTGGATACAAATTGGAGATTACTGGTGGATCTGATAAAACTGGAACCCCACTTCGACGAGACCTTGATGGTGGCTCACGCCAATCCATTCTCGTCACCCAATCAACGGGTTACAAGGGTCAAGTGGTCGTCCACAAGAAAAAGGGCGGCGACAAGAAGCGATTCCGCTACAAGCCAGACGGTCTTCGTCGACGACGAAACTTCCGTGGTAACACCATTACTCAAGACACCCGACAAATCAACCTGAAAGTTGTTGAGTCCGGGAAGAAAACCCTCAATGCCATCCTCGCTGCAGAAGCTGAGGAAGCATCGGAGTGAACTCGAGAGGGCTTTCGTAGACAATGAGGAGTGGGGAGCATGGCACGAGAGCTTCCCGCACAACCCGAGGTCAACATCGGCCTTGTGGGTCACGTTGACCACGGTAAAACCACACTTACTCAAGCGCTTTCGGGTGTTTGGACCGATACGCATTCTGAAGAACGCAAGCGCGGAATCTCAATCAAACTCGGCTATGCTGACACGGCCTTCTACAAGGACGATAAGGACCAATACTACGCTACAGGAAAGAGACCCGACGGAAGCGAAGACGTCCCCAAAGAACTGCAACGGGTCGTTTCATTCGTTGACGCTCCCGGCCACGAGACCTTGATGGCTATTATGATCACAGGGGCTTCAATCATGGACGGAGCCATGCTGATGGTTGCTGCCAACGAAACATGCCCTCAACCTCAAACACGTGAACACTTGATGGCGTTGGAAATGGCCAACATCGAGAACATCGTCATCGTTCAAAACAAAATTGACCTCGTTTCCCGTGAGCGGGCCCTTGAGTCCCACAAAGAAATCAAAGAATTCCTCAAGGGAACAATTGCTGAAAAGGCCCCAATTATTCCAGTATCGGCCCACCATGACGTCAATCTCGACATCTTGATTCAAGCCATAGAGGCAACCATTCCCACTCCCGACCGCTCTAAAGACAAGCGTTCAATTATGCACGTAGCCCGTTCATTTGACATCAACCGACCCGGCACTCGCCCTGCCAAGTTGAAGGGAGGCGTCATCGGTGGCAGTATCGTCGAAGGCGAATTCAAAGAAGGTGACGAAGTGATCATTGGGCCTGGTCGAAAAATCGAGAAAGGAAATAAATCAACGTGGGAGCCAATTCATGCCGTTGTCAGCAGCATGCAAGGAGGCGGGCGTAATCTCGATGCCATGCATGCAGGGGGCTTGTGTGGTATGGCAACCTTCCTTGACCCGTCCATCACCACCTCCGACAATCTTTCGGGACAAGTCGTTGCTCGCAAAGGACAGCTTCCTGAAATCCACTCATCTGTAAGCGTCAGTGTCAATTTGATGTCACACATGGTTTCTGGTGACGGAGAAGCACCTGAGAAAATACAACCGCTGCGCAATAACGAGATGCTCATGCTCAACGTTGCTACGGCAACTTCTGTTGGTGTTACCCGAAGCGCAGAGAAAAACCGCACCAATTTGGACCTACGATTACCAATCTGTGCCGATAAGGGACAGCGCATCTCACTCTCACGACGCATCGGTTCACGCTGGCGACTTATCGGCTACGGAACGATTGAGTGAGGCTAGAGACATGCAACCCGTTCTCATTGATGCATGTGGATGGGCTGCATGCATTGATGCTCAATTGAACATCCAACACGAGATGGAATCCTTGCTTGGGCCCTGCGAGTGGCTTCTGATTCCGAAGGTGCTTGAGGAACTTGTGGAACTGGAGCGTCAACGCCCTGCGGGAAAGGGGTTACTCCTCGACCTCTTGCAATCAAAATCAACGTTGGTGGGAACGGAACACATCGGGCATACTGACGATCTCCTCTTGGAATTCGCTCAACATTACCAAGCCGCTACCCTCACGGTTGATACCGAACTTAAGCGACGGCTTTTCGAGGCCAACCTTCGTGTCATCGAAGTCAAGCAAAGCAAGTATCTTCACCTTGTTGACTTGCTATAGAAGCGTCAAGGAAGCGTGAAGAGGACGTCGTCCCCATGACCGTCAAGCCATCCAATTTTAACGCCAGCATCAATCCATGCATGGGCATAATTGATGGCTCCAAAGGCGCGAACAAGGTCTCCCTGCGCAGCGAAGTGCTGAGCGTCGGAGGCATAATCGTCGGCCATCCTGAGCATGATGGCCAATTTTTGACCCTCATCTGATGAAGAGGGCACCAGTGATGTTGCCTTGTTGCGTGCCCGCTTGGTGATATCGAGGTACTTTTCTACGCGTTCAAGAGTAATGTGGTCCAATGATTCGCTCATTCACCCCCCTCCTTTTGTCGCGTAAGGAGGCGGCGAGCATCTTCACTTCTTCCAAGTGCCTCATACAATTCGATGGCGAGCGATAATTTCCCGAGATCCTCGGCTTCTTGAGCACGAAGGAACATTTGACGACGCTCTTCCCAATTTCTTGCCATAGCCGCTTCTGCAACGGCTTTGTATCGGCCTTCACGTTCTGCCTCTGCAAGATGAGGGGCAGTCCAACGACGAACCAGCCCGTCACGAGTTCCTGTTGCCATGGCGTCAGGCGTGCACAGTACCAGCAGATCACCGAGATTCATGCTTTGAGTGAGTGGGATTTCAGAGACTTCACCAGAATCAACTGTGCTCAATGGATGAAGATGTCCTTCTATCCCCAACACCCACCAACCGTCACCTGTTCGAACGGCGTCCATCGGTTCAAGTGAGGTGGCTTCCAAGCGTTCGAGGTGGTCCCACCCAAAGGGATGAGGCACACCTTCCCACAGACCTCCATCGCCGCTCTGGAGGAGCAAGCGTCCGTCTTTGAGTTGAGAACACCAACTCCACGCGCGGTCTTCCAACTTTCGCTTTTTGTCATCTCCAGTGATTCTGCCACACCAAAGGACTCCATCTGTATCTTGCCAAAGCAGGTGTTCCCGGTCGAGCCAGCCAACCAAACGACGAATCGGTCCAGTCTCAACGCGACGAATACCTCGTCCTTCTTGAGAAAAGAGATGCAATTGCCCGCGGCGACCAGCAAGAATCCATCCCCCTCCGGGGCGATGAGCAAGGTCACTAAAACCACCCGGTGCACTCCGCCCTTCGTGGACCATAGCGCCTGTTGAGCTGTTCATCAGATAGAAACCATGAGCGGCAAGCAGTCCGATCGTCCCTCCAGAGGCAGCAGCTGCATGGACCTTGAAAGGTACATCGACACGCCAGCGAATCTTTCCATCCGATTCCAGGAGTGTCAAGTTCAATCCTGCACTTACTAGAACGCCGCCTTCAGCAGCTGCCATCGCAGCAATTCTGGCGTCAGCCTGCCATGACCAAGCAACATTCCATGGCATTAGACTCCACCTCCATTGAGGCCGCCCCAGGCAATTAATTGGGCTCGTGCTGATTGAGTAAGTTGATAGTTGCGTGAGCGACCAACCTGCCGCGCCTGTAAGATTCCGTGTTTGAGGAGGCGATTGCTAATTTGAGAGAGGCGGGCTCTTTTGACCCCGAGATGGTTGAGCATTTCACCATCGGAAGGAGAAAATGGTCGGGAATGTGCCACGCTAACAACATAAGCATCCCTCATGTTCAAAGAACTCAACTGATTTTTATTCAAAGGATAGGCTTCCTTAGAGCCCATGGATATCTTTTGACGCGATTTGAAGAATTCCATGATTGAGGAATTCAGGCTTGTCCCATTGAAGCCTCCTGTTTGTTCTAGATTGGAGGCGATATGAGCAAGGAGATGGAACAGGTCTTTTTCGGCGCCAATTTGTTCTAGAGTGTCATTAGTAGATGGCCTTAGGGCGGGTTCTGCTTCTGGTTCATCATCTTCAAACATTGGTTCAGGAATAAATTCGACCTCATCAACAAGCCCAATCTCGTCGTGGATCAATTCTGCACCGTTAACATCCTCGATTTCATCCTCGGGCAGTTCTGGAGTTTCGATGGCCACCCAATACTGGTTCCCTTTTTCACTGACGACCGAATGTTGTACGTTTTCTTCAAAATCAGGGTTTTCTTCTTCCTCTGTTATTTTCTTCTGATTTGCTTTATTTCGTCGGGCTAATCCCCCAAATGGCCCTTTTGGAATGGGCGCTCCGCCCCCATTCTCTGGGGCAGAAGCGTCGATGATAGGGGTCGTGAATGGCGTGGATTGCAAAGGCTCATCAGATTCCTTTGCCTGAGCCAATCCGCCCATATCTAAGTCAAAAAGGGAGGCGAATACGCTTGAATCTTCTTCAATCGCTTGGCCTCGTTCGGTCCACGGCAGCGATGCGTCAATAATATCGGTGTTGAATGCAGGAGGGTTTTCATTCCCCGCATCTGAACTGGGACTCAGTACATCCTCGGGGCTTGTGGGCGAATCGGCAAGTTCAATTTTTTCGCCATCGGTTTGCATCAATTGGTCCAGAGTGCTGGGCCCGTCACGAGGGAGTAATTTTGCTGATGTGTCTACTTCCGAATGAAGAAGGCCAGCCCCCTCATCCATACGAAGAGCGTCAACTACGTTACGTAATGCAGTGATGATGGCCGCAGGGTATCCATCGCCTAATTCGAGCAGTTCGGTAGCGTCTCGGAGGGTGAAATCACTCTCATTGACGCCTAGAGAGCGTAGACGTTGCTCGACAAGGGATACAACATCAGATGGTGTGAAAGGATGCAATGGCAATCGCTCGTAGGTGTCGACTACGCCTTGAGGGAGTTGATGGCGTTCCCGAGCATCGCATACCAAGATGACAATCGCTTTGAGGCGCTCAATGCTTGATTGTGCATCACGAAGAGCGACTTTGAGGATTGATAGGTCACTTGCAGGCACATCGATAACGATCATGGGGAGTTTGCTGCTGAAACCATACATCTCAGCGACCAATTGATTCACAAGTTCAACACGCCCAGACGGGGCCTCGACCCCCAATAACTGCTTGTAAATCATGTCCAAGAGGGCTTTTGCAGGGTTGATGGCCGGAAGATGCTCGATGGACGCATACGCACCTGCATAGGGCTTCAGGCAGCGGACCAGCGAGGTGCGGCCCGACCCGAGTGGCCCCGTGAGCATGATGCGTCGTGCAGAGCCAAGTCTCAGGTAATTTTTGAGGCGGTTGAAGACTTCATCACGGCCGACCATCTTTCCAAGTTCCCCTGGCTCCAAGGGACGAATGGAAAATGGATTCTCATTGAGAAGAGGGAGGCCGTAAGCGTAGCTTTGCTTAACCATGGCCGAGCAACTGAACCCTAGTATATCATCTTTGAGCAGATGTGGGGGGTGCGCAAAGGCGTTAACTTATGTTAATCAATTAGCCAAGCGTCGATGCACCCTTGGATTAACAGATGATTAACGCATTATTAACGCGTTAGTAAAAGCGTTAGAAGCGTTAATTCGGCACCTTTGAATTGAGATGAGGCAGGCGATTGATTCAAGGAACGGTTCGGCCACCCATGGCATGAGGAATCACCTATGCCAGTTGACAACAGCCGATTCAAGGGATTCTACAATCACACCGTTGAAGAGCGCCGAGACCTGATTGCCCAAGCCGCTGGTTTGGATGCAGAACATGTTGACGCTCTTGCAGCACATGGTGAATTGGATGAAGCCGCAGCAAGCCGCATGATTGAGAACGTCATTGGAACGATGTCCCTACCCGTGGGAGTGGCAACCAATTTTGTCATCGACGGCACCCATTACGTCATCCCCTTTTGCCTCGAAGAGTCCAGCGTGGTGGCTGCGGCATCAAATATGGCAAAACGATGCCTAGCAAAGGGTGGATTCCGCACGAAAAATGACGATCCCGTGATGATCGGCCAGATACAAATGCTCGATATCGACAACATATCCGAAGCAACGAGCGCAATTTTAGACGCAAAAGAGGACCTGATAGAATTTTGTAATGACATACCTTCCCGCATGATTTCCCTTGGAGGAGGATGCAAGGACATACAAATTCGAGAATTATCAACAACACTTGGCCCTATGATGATCGTTCACCTGCTGGTGGATTGTCGCGATGCCATGGGCGCCAATGCAGTGAATACGATGGCTGAACGTGTTGCACCGCGAATTGAGCGATTGACCGGGGGGCGTGCACACCTGCGAATCCTCTCAAATCTCGCAAGCCACCGGCTGGCGCGAGTTGAAGCCACATTTACACCTGAAGAGATGGCCTCGGACGGCGAACGTGCAAGTGGCCTAGCGGTGATCAAAGGCATCCTTGAAGCACAGGCTTTTGCCGTCAGCGACCCGTACAGAGCGGCGACACATAACAAAGGCATCATGAATGCAATCAGCAGCATTGCCCTGGCATGTGGACAAGACTGGCGGGCAATTGAGGCTGGCTGCCACGCATGGACCAGCGTTGACCACGGACAATATACTTCGATGTCCACTTGGATGCAAAACGAAGATGGAGACCTTGTTGGCTCGATGACACTCCCGATGGCAGTTGGGATTGTTGGAGGCGCCTCAAAGGTACATCCAGCGGCAAAGGCCAATCTTGCTATTCTTGGCGTCACTTCAGCGCAAGAGTTGGCTGGCATCATGCTGTGTGGCGGCTTGGCTCAAAACCTGGGAGCATTGCGAGCCCTTTCGACCAAAGGCATCCAAGCAGGACATATGAAACTCCATGCAAAAAACATGGCTGTAAGTGCGGGGGCTGTTGGAGATGAGATTGAAGCCCTTGCAGCACGGCTTCAGACCTACGAAGGTGCTCGTACTCAATCAATGGTTGAAACGTGGCTCAAAGAGATGCGTTCTTTATAAGTTCACTCTTCCTCACTTACTGGCAGAGAAGCCTGAACGGTGCCTGAATCTTCACTTTCTTCTTGAAGGATTTGTTTACGGTCGCCAAGTTCATCGAGAAGTCCAGAAGACTGTACTTGTTCTCGGAACCACGCTTTTACCTTTTTCCGGTCGGTATGCGGGCAACCAAAAGCTTCCGAGAAACGCCGAGTAGTAGACAAACGACGTGTATTGCCATCTTTCCTGCGATCTACCATTCCAAGTTGGGCCAATTCACGAACGTAATCATACGCTTTTTGCCCCAACAATTCTACAAGTCGTGATTGGGGCATCGGCTGATGATAGGCAATCAGTGCTGCAGCCTTGAGCAACTTAGGAGGCATGTCCGTTTTAGCGTCCTTTGGCAAATGGGTCGCTATACTGGGCTTGACCTCAAGAGCCCAACGTTCGCCCACGGCAGCAAGTTGTAGGGAGCCTACCTTTCGTCGTTTGATGGTAGCTTGTAGCGAATATAGGCAATCCAGCATTTCATCCTCATCATACCCGAGGGCTTGGGATAACTCGGTAGCTGACATCGATTTACCTGAACTAAACAAGGTCGCTTCAATGAGCGTTTCAAGTGGCAATTCTGTCATTTATTCACCCCCACCTATTCAACCAACCATTCATGGTCACTAAAATCGGATTCTTGAGAAGTCGCCTCCAGACGCTCCTTCTCCGCGATGGCTTCCAAACGAGCCTGCCGTCGAGTTGCCTTCTCTTCAGCCACTCGAGCACGTTCTGCTATGGCCTCCATACGGTGCATGGAGCCGGTTGCCTCACCTTCAATTCCATCCGAATCTTCAGCCATTAATGTTTCAATTTCATCCAACACTTCTTGAAAGTTATCGAGATGAGGCCAGAGATCCTCAATCATGATGGCTTCTAGAGATTCGCCTTCTTGAGAGATACTGGCCATGCGGCGGTGAGTGAGGAATAACCCAGCAATAAATGAAGCAACGAATGCTTCGCTGTCCGGGTCGTGGAGTTGGTCACCAAAGGTTGAGGTAAGAATTGGCTTGAGTTTCACCATCACGTCAACGAGCCTCACCGAGGCTGAACCGACTTCCTCGCACGTGGATTTGAGGGCTTTCCAGCAACGTTCAATGTCACCTTCGAGGTCTTCATTGTGCATTCGGCCGCCGACATTGTCAAGGTATTCTTTGAGTTCACGTTGGTGTTCAATTCTGTTCAATTCCCGCTGCTGCAAGGCCTCAGCGTCATCTGCTGCGTCTTTGAAGGCAGAAAGGAGTTCACCAAGTGTGACCGGTCGGCCTTCATCACGGCGGACTCGGCCGTCAAACAAGGTAGGCAAAACATCGTCAGCCTCACCTTCCAAAATTGATTGAGTGAAAAAATAGGCCTCATCATCATAATCAGATTCCCAACCAAAGCCAAGGTCTTCATCCCATACTTCCTCTTCATCTTGAAGTTGTATTCGGTCGAAAAGTGTGGCTGATTGCTGGTGCAAGACTTCCCACGACAAGCGAATAAGACGGCCACATGCAGGTAAATCGATGTTTTCGCCTGTCTTGACTCGTTGCGCGAAAACATTCAAAAATGCAGAGAGGTCAACGTCCCACGGGTCAAATTCTTCCTCTCGAACCAGTGAAAGTACCAAAGCCACTGACCGGTCAAAGGGGTCGTGAAGGCTTTGATGCTCTGCTTCTTCTGTTCCAGCGATGTTGATAATTCGCTGACTGAATTGTTCTGCATCCTGGCGCTCTTCACCCGAAGCAAGGAGTTGGTCGATGATGTCCTGCTGGAGGAACCATCGGTCAAGAACGCCTTGTTGTTCAGCCATAAAATCACCTCATGCCTCTTCCACAGACTCTACGCTTGCTTCCTCAACAGGGGATTCTTCCACGAGTTGGTGTGCTACTTCTGCACGCTCATTGATGTCCTCAGTCATCTCCTGAGTCCGTTCAACCAGTCCACTGAGAGTCGGCTCTTCAGGTGTTGAGAGGTGAGGTAGCAAACCTCCGAGACTTTGAGGAACGGCAAGGTCTTCGGGGACCAGGGGCATATCTTCTGTCGCCAAAACAGCATCTTTGATGCGCGACTCGTTCTTATCAGCGTCTTTCTGTGCTTCCTTGAGGGCGGCTTCCCCAAGTGCGATTGCCCGTTCACGGTCAAAGTCAAGGATGCGACGGCTGCAGCCATCTCCACCGTGAGTGATACCGATATGGTGGTCGGCCAATTTGAGGGAAACTTTGCGCAAGGTCACCATGATGAATTGAGCCCGTTTACTGCGCTGACGACACATCTTCGCGATACGTTCTGCATTGTAGGCGTCAAGGTTCTGATCGACTTCATCAAAGTAATAGAAGGGGCTTGGGTCGTAATCCTGAATGGCAAAGATGAGCGCAAGAGCGGCCATTGATTGCTCGCCGCCGGAAAGTTGTTGCCGACTGACCTTCGATGATTTACCGCGGGGTTGAGCCCATAGTTCAAGACCGGCCTTGAAAGGTTCATCCGGATTCTCAAGGAAGAGTTCACCTCGCCCACCGTCTGAGAGTTCCTTGTATGATTTTTTGAAGTTCTCATTGACCTGTTCAAGTACATTGACCAACCGCTCTTTACGTTGGGATTCCAATTGCTCCGTGACATCGATCAGGTCTTTTCTGCGCTTTTGTAGGGTTGCAAATTCGTCTTTCATGAGGGCAAGGCGTGCTTGACACGCCTCATACTGTTCAATGGCCATCATGTTGACATTTCCAAAACCCTCCATACGGCGCTGAAGATGACGTAGTCGACGTTCAACATCGGCCACATTCCCGAGATTCTCAGGCATTGCTGTGAGAGACAGCCCCGCTTCAATCAATTCTTGACCCATTAATTGGAGTTCATTCTCCCGTTCAGTGATGGTTCGAATGAGTTCGTCAGCCAAGCGGCGGTTGTTCTGAGCCTTGGAAAGGCGTTCCTCGTTTCGTACGCGCAGTGTTGCCCGTTGTTCAGTTAATTCTTGACGCTCATCTTCGAGACCTTGATTCTCTTCGAGGAAAACGGCTTGTTCGTCTTTCCTGGCTTTGAGGGTTATTTGGTCGGTCGCCAATTCCGCTTGGAGATTGTCCACGCGTTCACTACGGGCAAGGGCCGATGCTTCCAGAGCGGTGACGCGAGAGTCAATCTCGGTCACGCGACGCAATAGGAGTTCTTCATGCGTTTGCCCGTTGGCAATTGCTTCGTCTGCTTTCTCCTTGATGCCCGTGGCGGTGACTCGTTTCAAATTCGCCGCATGCATTCGTTCACGCAGATGCTCAGGGCTTGCATCTTCGAGTTGTTGTTGAGCTGCATCTTGACCCTCGACTGCCGCTTGGTAGATCTTTTGAGCATCATCATGAGCCTTGAGGGCTCCTTGTGCGTCAATGCGGAGTTGCTCGAGTTTGGTTTCAAGCCCCGCACAAACATCTTGCGCCTTTTTGTAAGCCGTATTCGTTTGTTTCTTTTCAGCATTCATCTCACGAACTGCAGTAGCATGGGAGTCATCAACCATCGCGTTGATTTGTTGTCGTAGTCGTTGTTGGTTTTCTCTCGCTTCGCGAAGAGCAGCCCGAACGGTCTCTTCCATCAACTCGTACCTCGTAACCTCGGCCGTATGCTTCTCAACGTCAGAGGCCCCTTGGATACGTCCACCAAATGAAATTGACATTTTTCGCTGTGAACCTCCAACCATCGCCCCTCCAGCTTCCGTCAAATCGCCACGTAGAGTGACGAGGCGGACACCACCCATGTGCTTTCTTGCAGTAGACATTGAGTCCACTAGGAGGGTGTTTCTCAACACAAAGCGTACTGCAATGTCAATTCGGGGGTCAAAATCAAGAAGTTCGTGAGCAAAACCAATCACACCAGGTTTTCGAGCGGTCATAACGGATTTACCGCCTGCACGCGTATTGTTCAGTCTGTTGAGTGGGAGGAAGGTTGCCCGACCGGCTTTGTTGGAGGCCAACCAGCGGATGGCTTGAGCCGCGTGCTCGTCAGATTCTACAACAACCGATGCCATTCCTGCTCCGATGGCCGTTGCGAGTGCAATTTCATGTCCGCTCTCTTTTGGAGCACACAATTCAGCGATTGTGCCGATGATGCCTTCCAATTCCCCTCGGTCTCGAGCGGCGATGACAGCGCTTGCTCCACCTGCCAAACCTTTGGCTCCAGATTTTTGCTCCATCTCTGCTTTTGCAAGGCTCAAGGCTCGTTCTGCTTCCCGGAGTTTGACTTCAACTCGTGTGCGGTCTTCTGCAAGTTGGGCTTCCGCCTGTTGGGCTTTATTGAGCGCTGCAGCAAGTGCTTCACGGTCGTATTCGGGTGCGTCTTCCTTCAATTGTTGACCACGAAGGTCCAACTCACCCAATGCAAGACGGAGTTCTTCGACCTCTTCTTGAGCGCTAGCGAGTTGACCGCCAATCAATTCAGCTTCAAGGGCAAAACGATCAACGTCGGATTGAGCAGAGGAAAGCGCACCTTGGCTTGCTTCCACCTTTGATTGGGCTTGCTCAAGCGAGCGAGCCAAATCTTGATTCTTTTCACCTGCAGATTCCAAAGCAGTGCGAATTTCGACTTCTTCTTCCTGTGCTTCGTTCAAATCCCTCAAAGCTGATTCCAATGCATCATTTGCTGAACGAAGTTCTGCACGAAAGCGTTCCAGTTCACTGTTGGCCTCTGTCCTTTGCTCAAGGGCACCATTCAGTTCAACGGCTTCGACTTCATCTTCACGTTCAGCGTCACTGATGCGGTCCGTGTTCAACTCAATTCGAACTTGAAGTTCTTGAATTGCCTTGCCCAGTTCAGAGGTTTCTCCACCGGTCAATTTGTTGATTTCTTTTTGGAGTTCTGCGATTTTATCATCAAGTTCAAGTAGTAATTTCTCGCTCTCAGTGTGTTCATCAATGAGATTCTGGCTATTCGAAAGGTAGCGGTCTCGCTGCTCGACGTGAAAATCCAACTCGTTCTTCATGCTCGCATATCGTGATTGGAGAAGGAGGGTGTTGGTTCGCTGAATCTCATCCGCGACATCCTTGGCTTTTTGAGCAACAACCTTCTCTTTTTCGAGTGTTGCCAGTCGGTCAAGTTGTTCCTTCTCCAGCAACCCGATCCGTTCGAGGTAGGTTTCCACCATGTCCTTTTGTTTCGTAGCTTTGCGGATTTCATCGTCATATGAGGTGACTCCGGCCACATTGTCCAGAACCTTACGGCGTTCATTGGCAGTCATTTTTGCAAGACTTGTCACGTCACCTTGGAGAACAATGTTGTATCCGTCTGGGCGGGCGTTGGCAGCGCCGAGGAGTCGATGAAACACCTTCTGTGTGCTGTCTTCTCCATTCAGCTGGTAGGTTGTTACAGGATTATTCGATGCCGTGAGGCGGATGCGCCGTGACATGCGAATCTCTTCCTTGTCCAAAGGCAATCGGCGGCGACCGTTGCCCATGATGGGGTTTGCAAAAACGAGTGTCACGCTACAGTCGCGTGCAGGCTTGGAGTTTTTACCACCGTTAAAAATCAAATCCGCAGAATTTTGAGCACGAATCACACGGTTGGATTTGGGCCCGAGTACAAATTGAATCGCGTCCCCGCAATTCGATTTGCCTGAACCATTTGGTCCAGTAATCGCAGTGAAGCCACGGTCAAGGGGGACGGTGACTTCGCCTTTGAACGATTTGAAATTATTCACTTCAAGTGATTTTAGATACATCCCTATCCCTCTCAGGAGGGAAACAATTCCCTACCTTATTGCGCACACCCGTCCCTTACAGGATTTAAAGAATGCGAACAACGGCGGCTCAGTCACGCGCTTTTCCGACCCCTTGAATGAGAGCCGTGGAGGTTTCAAAAGACCCCTAATTGATTGCATTTCTTACATCCAGCGCCTTGGCAATAAGGGCATGTTGCCATCACGAGGAGTTTGCTTCTACGGCGTTGCATGGCGAGGTTTTTATCCCGCTGAAGGAAACGGGAGCGTTCAACACGGTCCAAGGCTTTCCCATCATGTTGTTCTTTACTGAACGAACCTCGGAATTTTCCAGCCTTCTCTCGCCTTCGCTCCAATTTATCACGGGTTTGAACAACAGCCTCTGCTTCCCAGTATTTTGGCCCACGCATCAGGAAGGCACCAAAGGCGGCGAAGGATATTTGGACAATCCATGGTGATATTTCAATTGGAAAGAAATCAGCGAGCGATTCCGAAGTTGCCGAAGAGGGGAGGAAGCCCAGTCGGTCCAAGATGGCGAGTGAAAAGAACATGCAACCCACGACAAAACCTGCCTTTCGCAACCGTTTGGCCCAGGCTTTATTCTGAGGCAATTCAAGGCGCCCCGCAAGCAGAATCACCAAACCTTCTGCAAGCATCAACAAATCAGCCCCGGACCATTCCCCTTGCTCACCGAGACAAAACGAGGTATTCATGGTCTCGAGGTCGTTTTCAATGGTCTCAAATCCACATGCCGGGTCAGCCATCATCATGACATCGAGTTTGTACCCTTCTGCCCCGTTGACGGCCATGGGCGCTACTGCACCGAATTGGACATTGGCAAGAACAAAGACGACGATGGCTCCGCCGACAAGTGTTCCTAGCATTCTTCGCATCGCTCGCCCCATTCTCAACCAAAGGAACTGACTTCATAGTGATATCGCGAAACAACAACCCTTAGGTTCAGCCATCATCATGAAGAAGGATGAGGTTGAGGCCGAAATACCCCGAGGTTTTGACATGGCCCACATCGTCATCATCGGCAGCGGAATTGCCGGACTTTTTGCAGCAGGCACGCTTGCCGATGCAGGACATCAGGTCACAGTTGTCACGAAACAACGGACCAGAGACTCATCAACGAATTGGGCACAGGGCGGGATTGCTGCGATCCTCGACAAAACCAATGCGAACGAAATGGAGGCGCATGTCCAAGACACGTTAGCATCAGGTGACGGACATTGCGATGAACCAACCGTTCGAGCTATCATTTCAGATGCGGGAGAACGAATTCGTGATTTGATTCGAATCGGTGTTGAATTTGAGAAGGAAGTGGATGGTTCATTTTCTTTGGCAAAGGAAGGTGGTCATTCAACGCCCCGAATTCTGCACGCCAAAGACGCTACTGGCAAGGAGATTGAACGCGCACTTTCGGCCTACGCCGAGGCACATTCTGGCATTAAATTGCGCCCCAATACACTGGCGATTGACCTTATTCAACGCACACACGGCCAACCCAATCACGGCATTGCAGGCGTATGGTGCCTTGACCAAGTTACTCACGAAGTGTTGACCATTGAAGCCGATGCAATCGTCCTGGCAACCGGTGGTGTAGGTCGCTTGTGGAAACAAACCACAAACCCCTCTGTAGCCACAGGTGATGGTTTGGCGATGGCCTATAGAGCGGGCGCCTGCGTTCAAGATTTGGCATATATCCAATTTCACCCCACCGCCTTACATTCTTCCTATGCTCGTCCTTTTCTCATCAGCGAAGCCTTGCGAGGAAAGGGTGCAGTTTTACTTGACCACCGAGGTTTAGAGGATTGGAAGCAGGCATGCCTTGATGCTCTCGACAATGGGGATGATGCCCCCTCTCCTGAGGCATATTCGTTCACCTATGCACATTCACCCCACGGCTCAATGGCTACCCGAGACATTGTGGCTAGGGCAATCGATCAGCAACTCAAGAAAAACGCAAATGCGCACGTCTATCTCGTGACCTCACACCTCGATGGGCAATTGCTCAAGGATAAATTTCCAACCATCACCAAGCGTCTGGCAATTGAAGGCTTGGAACTCGGAAAGGACCCCATTCCCGTTGTACCGGCGGCTCATTACATGGTAGGTGGAATACGCGTTGACTCGATTGGGCGAGCCTATGTGCGTGATGAAGATGAAAACATGCCGCATCTCTATGCCATCGGCGAGGTAGCCTGTACCGGCATGCACGGAGCCAATCGTCTGGCATCAAACAGTTTGTTGGAGGCTGTTGTCTACGCTCACCGTGTTGCCACGCACCTGATTCAATCACCTCCCAACACGTATACAGGAACCCATCCAACATGGCGAGCAGAGGGTACGACCAATCTTGAAGAGCATGCAACGGTGGCACACGACCGAATGAGTTTGGTGAATACCATGTCACAAGAAGTTGGTATCGTTCGTACGAATCAACGCCTCAAACGTGCAAAGCGTCGTTTGTCACTCTTCAATGAAGAAATTGATCTCATTTGGAGGGCATCACGACCTGCACGGGAAATCGTGGAACTTCGAAACCTCGCACTGATTGGTAGGTTGGTTGTTGATGATGCTTTGAGCAAGAAAGCAAATGCTGGTTTGCATTACAACATTGACCTCGTCAAGGATGACAAGCGAGAATAAGCGAGGTCATGAGTTGATTCACGGGCACCTCGAGCCCGTGGCCTTCAGCGATTCTGACAATCGCTTGGTTCAGTGATTCAATCTCCGTTGCTCTACCTCGTTTGATGTCCTGTAGCATGCTGCAGGAATTTTCTCGTGTCGATTCGAGAACCTGGCGGAGAAGATGTTCAAAACCTGCCTCATCAACCACGCTAATTCGCTCCAAGCGGGCTACCTTTGCTGCCTCGCGGTAAATGGCCATGCAGGCGTCAAACAATCCTGCTGAAAGCAACGCCCCGTTTTTCACCCCAGCGAGGGCTGCGAGAGGATTGATGGACAGATTCAGCAGAACCTTGCCCCAAATCATTTCGTCTGCATCGGGCATCAATATGGGTGAAAGAGAGGCGGATTCAAGAAGTTGAACAAGGCTCTCAACTGATGCGGGAGTGGGTCCAAAGGGAGTTGAGGCGAGATGAAGTTCGCCTTGACCTGCCCACCGAACAAGTCCTTCGATTTCCTTGTAGGCGCCATGCGTTGTAGTTGCAGCAAGCGTACGATGTTGGCCAACGTATTGGGCAAGGGTCTGAAAGTGGCCCAGCCCGTTGGAAAGGGCAAAGGCGACCCCTGTTTCCTTGAGTAAGGTTGCAGCAAGAGGGGCTAGCGAGACCACATCATAGGCTTTGGAAGCGATGATGACGACGTCAGAACCAGCAACAAGTTCCTCCGGGAGTGGTAATTCCTCTACTGAGTGCAAAAAGCGTTCTGCTGCATGGGATCCGAGACCAAAACCATCGACCTCCAGTCCTTCAAGGATGACCCGTGCACCCCGCTCTCCTCTTCCGTGAAGGTGAATCTCATGGTTAGTTTGCGCTAGGGACGCTCCTAGAAGAGTACCGATTGAACCAATTCCAAGAATGGATATGCGCATAGGAATACCTCATTGATAACTGGCCAGGTGGAGGACCACCGTACCTGCATCGTAAGTCAACCACATGGTTGCAAGAGGTTCTTGAGGTGGAGAAAGTGTCAGCGTCGTGCTGCCTGATGAAAGTGCATCACCGTCCCAGTCATGCGTCCAGTCATCTCCAAATCCACCCTCTCTTGCCAAACGGAAAGGAACCGATTCATTGGTTGGGTTGTGGAAGGTGATCGAATCCATACCTGCGTTGAGGAATGTCCCATTATAGGCGATTGCCCAAGGAGTTGTCCAAAACCGAGTGGTCGAATTCATCCAAGTCACGAGGAGTTCTGGCCCGTTCATGGCGGTAAAATTCAACCGAGGGTACGGTGAAAAAGGGTCATTACATACGGTGATGTTGGCTCCATTTTCAACGTGAAGCGTTAGATTCTGATCCCCATCAATGACGGGAATTGAACCTACTGAACGGATACTCGTATCCCAAATCCAAGCTCCTTCTGAGGGGCGAGCAGGTGGACTTACACTGGCGTTGATGGGGCAGAAGGCTTCATTCTCCAACAACACGCCACCTTCACCCAAGAGAGCACCCCAAGATTGGAACTCATCACCCGTAATGGTCCAGCCGTCCTCGGGCACATAGGCGATACGCGGCCCACTGGCGGGCAGAAGTGGAGTGAAGGTGTCGTTATTGATGTGGATGGTGGCCATACTTGGTTCAAACACAAGTGGGTCGAGACCACGTAAACAAAAGACATCGGGCACGTCCAGAAGTGATGCATTCATGCCGGATTCACCATCAATTTGAACGAGTGATGTTTGAATTCCTTGGAGTTGGGATTCAGTGATACTAAGGTTGAGTTCAACGGATTGGATGAGTTCACCAAAAAGGTCAACGCAGCGCAATACTGCATCGCCCGAATAAAGGTCGTACCATGTCTCAGCAGGGACGACTTCGAGAGCAGGACGTACCTGCATGGGCTCGATGTAGTAATTGTCATTCATCTCGACAATGTATGAGAAATTCGCTGCAGTCGGTGCCTGAGAACCCACCCAAGTGAGATTTAGCCAGAAAATTGCCGTTCGTTGAGGCAACAGGTCCGATCCACACCCAAACCCGTTTATTTGATGCATTGATTCGCCATCACAATCCCATTCAACCTCCCAATTCGTACGTTGCTGCTCAAAGAGTGCGTGTATGGCGTAGGGTTGCCGCAAGGATGACGGATTGGTAATTCGAACCTCATTATGTGACTTCCAGGTCATGTTCTCATCAAACACTGCTAACTCTGGTGATACGAGAACATAGGACATATCGGCATCCCATGATTCATCATGAAGAACGGGCTGTTGTGCAGGCAGTAAAAAGAGGAAGGTGATGAGTAAAAGCATGCCCATTTTCCGGTGATCATCTTCGCTCAAACCCGATGTCTCGTCCAAGATGAGTGGAATACGGATGTCGTTGCCGAAAAAGAAGAGGAGTGGTAATAAGAGCGCCAAGACAAGATACCACAACGAGAATCCTCCAAAGACGTCAAACAAATAGGCGAAGAGTAAGATGGTCACAAAAAGAAGGCTTTGCGTACTTGAACTTCGAGCGTCGAGCAGACCCATTCTCGCAATCAGCAGACGACCTCCTGGGAAGGTCGGAATGGGTAGAAGAGAAATCCAAGAAAAGAGAATGAGCATGCCACCTGCATGAACGAATGGATGAGCCCATGCCATTCTGATGATGGCATCCTCAGCGATGAATTCTGTTGCGATGAGGCTCAAGAATACTGGTGATACGGTGATAAGCGGCATGGCTGTTGACTCGAGGTACTCTGGCGTGAGGCCAATGCCCAACATCAAGAGAATGATTCCAGCTACACCGAGAACGAGTGGCACAGAAAGAGCGGTGTGGCCGAGTGCGGCCCGATTAGGCCAGGGGCGCGCATCCATTCTGGGCATGGTTGGAATCAGAAGAATACCGAAGGGCCAAAACAGCCACTCCGCGGGGAAAAGACCGAGGGCGTAAAGCGCTATGGTGAAGTCTGGAACAGGCATGATATGTCCGCTGCGAACGCCAAAGCGATGAGCGATGCGCCGTTGAATAAACGAGGCAAAAAGTAGAACGCCGATAATTGGCAAGGTATAACCGACAAGAGCATCCACAAATGAAGACGAATGAAACCACCCGTCATCGGGACGAGCCGAACGCATCCACACATCGCCAGCAAGGGTGAGAGTCAAAAACGAGAGCACCCAAAAGAGAAACACGCTGTTCAAGCGTGGGAATTGACGTTCTGGAGCGGGAAGTACCGTCAACACCCATTCATCATCCCGTGTTAACTTCGCCATCCATCCCAAGCGTTCGAGATGCTTGTTAATTCTACTCAATTCTTCATTGATTTCCACTCCATCCTTGGGCATGACGCACCAAGAAGGCCACCTGCCACCGTTATCGCTCAGGATGTGAACGTAGGTTGAGAGGATGGATTCAAGCAAATCATGCTGTGTCCAAGCACGCTTGTGATGTGGAAGGGAATCTTCGGCAGTCACTGACTCGTCCATTCATCTGCCCCCCTTGTCAAACCGGTGAGGCCCATCCCCAATGAATCCCTCGTTAAAGCGGAACTCACTTATTCTTGAATCGCTTCAAACGGAATGTCTCTTCCCGCTCCATTTCTTCAAGACGAAGTTGGATGAAGACTTTCGCTTCTTCAAGTTCTGGGATGACTTTGAACTCCAAAGCATTGACACGCCGTTTGGTAGCTTCAATTTCAGCAAGAAGGCGCTTCAATGTAGCCTCCATTTCAGATGCCGTCACGATCTTCTCAATCAGTTCACTGAAGGAATCACTTGCCTCATCAATGTAGGGTGAAGAACCAATAAAACCGATTCCTCGCTCAGCAAAGGTTGACTTGAGATTGGTACCAGTCACGCTGGGGACAACCACTCCCATGATGTTGCGGCGTTCAACTTCAACTTCCGGGTGTGCAGAGTTGGCAATAGCAGCGGCTCGAACGGCCAATCCACCTTCAATGGCATTAGCGAGGTCGATACGAGTTTTGGCCAGTGCATAGGCGGCGGTCAAATCTCGCTTGGCTTCAATCATTTCAGCAAGAAGTTGTCTGAATTCATGGAACAAACCGTCACGCTTCATTTTCAGAAGTTTGTAACCGTTTTTTGTTTGTTTGATACGGCCTTTGAGCTTGATGAGTTCGCTGCGGGTTGGTTTAATGTCCAATGCCATCGATCTCACCTCGTTCTTCGTTCACCGTTGTCGTTCAATCGCGATTGTCGGGATGGTACTTTTCAATCCACTTCTGGTCGAGGCGGACAAGATACTTGGTGTCAATTGATGACATCAATGTCCAACACAAATCGAGGGTCTCCTCAATTGAGCGGTCCTCATCACGGGTTTGGCGAAGGAACTTGTCCTCAAATACACCAGAGAAATCCAACAATTGCTTGTCACGCTCGTTGAGTGCATCTTCACCAACGATGGCAACGAGTCCTCGAAGTTCACGACCTTGAGCGTAGGCAGCGTACATCTGGTCGGAAACCGACTTGTGGTCTTCACGAGTCGTCTTCTCACCGATACAGGACCCCATCAGTCGTGAGAGAGATGGAAGAACGTTGATGGGCGGATAGATACCCTGTTGGTGCAGTTCACGAGAAATCACAATCTGGCCTTCGGTAATGTAACCGGAAAGATCCGGAATTGGGTGAGTGATATCGTCACCAGGCATGGTCAAAATCGGGAATTGGGTGATTGAACCCTTCTTTCCTTTGACGATACCAGCACGCTCGTAGAGCATGGCTAAGTCAGTGTACATGTAACCGGGGTAACCACGACGTCCGGGGACTTCTTCACGTGCTGCACCGATTTGACGCAGGGCATCGCAATAGTTGGTCATGTCAGTATAGATGACCAGAACGTGGTAGTCTTTCTCAAAGGCGAGGTATTCGGCTGCTGTGAGAGCGAGACGAGGGGTGATGATACGCTCAACTGCTGGGTCGTCAGCGAGATTAACGAACAACACAGCATTTTCCAAGGCACCAGTACGCTCCAAATCAGAACGGAAGAAGTTGTATTCTTCAGCGGTAATTCCCATTGCACAGAAGACAACAATAAATTCTTCATCGGAGTCCTTCAGTTTCGCTTGTCGAGCAATTTGCAGCGCAATGTCATTGTGTGGAAGACCAGACGCCGAGAAAATCGGCAGCTTTTGTCCACGAACAAGGCTCGTACACAAATCAATAGCTGAAACTCCAGTTTGAATGAAATCATTCGGGCTCTGTCGGCTGTAGGGGTTGATAGCAGCACCGATAATGTCTGCCTTCTCATCTGCAACGATTTCTGGTCCACCATCACGGGGGCGTCCTGCACCGTCGAGAATGCGACCGACCAAGTCAGTGCTTACGGGGAGTTTGAAGACATCGCCCATGAAGGTAACACCGGTTTCACGGTTGATTTTTGCAGTTCCTTCAAACACTTGGACAATCACCAAGTCGTCGGATGTGTCGAGTACTTGTCCGTTCTTGATGTCGCCATTTGCAAGGCGGAGTGTTACGATTTCACCAAAGGCAACAGGTTCAGTTTTGTTCAAAAAGACCAGCGGTCCTTTGACGTCAGTAATGGTTCGGTATTCTTTTCCAGTCATGTCAATCCTCTCCTCAGTTGGTCTCCACCGCATCGGCAATTTCATCGTTCATTTTCTTGACCATTGAATCAATACGGTCAATGTATCCTTTCTCAAAGCGACCACGCATGAGGTCGGAACGAGCAGGGACGTTGACCACATCGTTCAGCAAAGCACCGTCCGCCATGGCGCTCTTTGCAGCGTCTTGGAAGGACAGAATGGCTTTAGCCATGTGGTATTGAAGGTGAATGTCACAGTAAGCATCAACATCGTGGAATCCATTTTGTTGCAAGAAGAATTCACGAATCATTCGAGCGACTTCAAGGGTGAGTTGTTGGTCGACAGGAAGTGCATCGGAACCGACCAATTGAACAATTTCTTGAAGTTCTGACTCAATTTGGAGCAGACCACTGATTTGGGTTCGGATTTCTGGGAAATCTTGGGCGATGTTGTCGCGGAACCACTGATCCAAGCTTTGTGGATACAGAGAATACGAATTCAACCAGTTGATGGCAGGGAAGTGACGTTGACGAGCCAATCCTGCATCAAGACCCCAGAACACCTTGACAATTCGAAGCGTTCCTTGTGAAACGGGTTCAGAGATGTCACCACCAGGAGGCGAAACAGCACCGATAACGGTAACAGATCCGTCATCGCCGTTCAGCGTCTCAACACGGCCTGCGCGTTCATAGAACTCTGCAATTCGAGACGAGAGATAAGCAGGATATCCTTCTTCACCAGGCATTTCTTCCAGACGTGATGAGATTTCACGCATGGCTTCTGCCCAACGAGAGGTTGAGTCGGCCATGAGGGCGACATCGTAACCCATGTCACGGAAGTATTCTGCAATGGTAATTCCAGTGTAAACTGATGCTTCACGGGCTGCGACAGGCATGTTGGATGTGTTGGCAATCATCACGGTTCGCTCCATCAAAGGTTTTCCAGTGTTTGGGTCAATCAAGTGAGGGAATTCGTCCAATACTTCAGTCATCTCGTTGCCACGCTCTCCACAGCCGATGTAAACCACAAGTTGTGCGTCGGAGTACTTTGCAAGCGATTGTTGTGTAACCGTTTTACCGGAACCGAATGGACCGGGGATTCCGGCTGCTCCACCCTTTGCGAGTGGGAACAGGAAGTCGAGAATTCGCATACCGGTCACAAGGGGTGTGTCAGGAGCGTACTTCTGTTGGAAAGGTCGGGGGGTTCGCACGGGCCACTTCTGCATCATTTGCATTTCAGTGCCGTCTTCGAGCACACAAACGGTTTGTGTGACGTTGAAATCTCCAGATTCAATGGACTTCACGGTGCCGCTGACGGTAGGGGGAACCATGATTTTGTGGATAATGGTGTCCGTTTCTTGAACGTGGCCAATCACCTGGCCGCCAACTACTGCATCGCCGGCAGCGACTTGTGGCTCAAAGGTCCAAATCTTTTCGAGGTCAAATGCATCTGCGTCAACACCACGGGTGATGAACACGCCCATTTCCTTCTCGAGAGTGGGCAGAGGACGCTGGATACCGTCGTAAATTTGAGTCAAGAGACCGGGTCCCAACGAGACTGAGAGGGTCTCTTCGGTGTTCAACACAGGTTCACCTGGTCGGATACCAGAGGTATCTTCGTAAACTTGGATGACGGCTTTCTCGCCGTGCAGTTCAATCACTTCACCCATCAGACCTTCGTGGCCGACTCGTACAACGTCATACATTGCTGCGCTCATGCCAGTGGCGGTCACGACGGGCCCCGAAATTCGGTAAATTACTCCTTCATTGCTCATTTTTTCATCTCCTGGTTTGGTTGGAAGTTCACTTCCACAAATCGACTCCTATTGCCTTGCGAATGGTATCACGCAAAGCGGTGTCCTCCTCCGTACCGATGCCAAGAACGGTAGGAGAAACGGACGCAGAGAGTTGATCGCGCAACCGCTCTGGCAAGTCGGCAAGCATGGCGGAGTCGACCACCACGATACCAACTGACTTGTTGTTGAGTAGGGAACGAAGGGTTGAGTGCAGAGCCTCTTCACCTTCAGGATTGTGCAGGTCCGAGAGACCTGCGAGTTGGAAGCCCAACGTGAATGCGGGGGAGCCGACGACTGAAATCTCCATACGATCACCTCAAAGAACGTGAGCCTCCAACACTTCGGAAGACAAGCCCGCTAGACGACCTCGTACAATCAGGCGCAAATCTGACACTTCCTGGACCTTCATGGCCACGTAATGAATGATCGGGAGGGCGGATACGGGATGGAGGTAGCTCATCCGTTGCATCATAGCATACTCTCGTCCTTTCATCCATGTGACGACAGGGTCAAGACTTCGGGTGGAGGTAGCTTCCTCCAAGACGCTTTCGAACTCGGTCATGTCAAATCGGTCACCTGAACGAAGAAGGTCAAGCATGGCCTCACGACCACCGGTTGCAATGGATGAGAACATCCGTTTTGGAATCAGTCGGCCTCCGGGAATAAGCAAATGAACGAGTTGTTCAGATGCAATGCCCGCAGAATCGGCTTCAAGGATATTGACGATGTTTCGATGGTCTATTTCTGCAGCAAACAACCTCGCTAAGAAGCGAGCTGGCGCTCCCTTCGACTGAATGAGAGCGCGTTGAGATGCTGCGTAATAATGACGGTCAAGAGCGTCTTCGTAATCTGCGAGTGAACCATCTTCAGGGACCTTGGCGAGTGCGGTACCAAAGGACTTGCGTCGCATGAGTACCGCTGCTGCTCTTAGGTCATCACAACTTTCGACAACCTTGAGCCAAGGTGTGTTCACATCGTTGATTTCTGGAAGGATACTATTGCCTACTTCTTCAACCGAAACTTCGTTGTGAATAGCCCTCAATACGGCTTTTGCATTTTGGTATTCGAAGCGTGAAGTGTAAATCTCAATCAAAGGGCGTATGCTTCGGTTGGACATGTTGACAATATCGGTGAGTTCACCCTCAAGATTGTGCGTGAGGGCAGCTTCAACCAAGTCTCCACCGCTGAGTTTCCCAGCATAGAGGTCTATTTCCGTACGATATCCGATGTCCCCCACAGCCACTGTCAACTGATCAACCGACTGGTTGATGAGTTGACGCAGACGCGCTCGGTCAGCCAACTTCTGCCGTCGTGCCTTGGCACGTGAGACGACATAGGGAGTGTTTCCGAGCATCATGAGATTCACCTTCTTTATCCAAACAGAGTTTCGTTAACCGCAGAGAGATGGTTGGACCATGCACGCTGCAACATGTTGTCAAAGCGCATATCAAATGATACAGAGCCATCTTCAGCCTCGAGGATAAATCCTCCGAGCCCCTCAACGCTCTCTGCGATCTTTCGGTCGCCAGCAGCCTTGGTGATAGCAGCACGGTCAAGTTCAACCGGTCGAATGACAAATTTACCCTTTGCCAATTTCTCAGATTCGCTGAGAAGTGATTTCAAGAGCGCTGCTCGTCCTTTCATGCCGGGGTCGGCAATGTGGTCTCGGGCGGCATCAAGGGTTGCATCCAGTACCTTTCGTCGCGCCACGAGGATGTCCTGTTGGTTCGATTGTCGGGCGCTGGCAACCAACTCACGAGCGAGTTGGCCTGCTTCCTTTTCTGCACGCTGCTTTGCTTCAGTTTGCATGTCGCTGACTTTGGCTTCTGCATCGGCCAGCAGTTGTTTGGCCTCTGCTTTCGCAGCCTTAATCAGCGCTTTCGCTTCTTTTTCAGCCGAAGCAGCAATGTCTTGGGCAAGTGTTTCTAATGTCATTCTTTCATCTCCTTCATCGTTCGTTCGATTGGGCCTTCGCCCAACGGAAACCGTTTCTCCTCAATTTCCGAGGAAAAGCGGAAGTGCACCGAGAATCACGATGGATTCTGGAAGAGCGGTGAAGATCAAAGCAACACCGAACTTGCTGCCGTCTTCGGCAAGCATGCCAACAGCAGCGCTGCCGATAGCGGCTTGGGAGAATCCAGCACCAATGGCCGCAAGGCCAAGGGCTAGACCGACACCAACGTCGCCAGTCATTCCGTCAGTTGCACCCGAATCGGTTGTCTCTTCTGCAGCAACACCTTGGGCGACCAAGGCGAGCGTTAGCAAGACGATCAGTGTGCGTAGGCTTGTTTTCAGGGTATTCTTGTTCATTTTTCTACCTCCTAGTTTTTGTCCGTGGGACTATGATTGCCCCTCCGTATGGAGGGTGCGACCGCCGAGTGGGGTAAAAACCCGACCGGAGCCGTCGTAGAACTTGCCCATCCACTCAACGAAGTGGAGACGGGCAGCGTGGATGCTCGGTGAGAGCAAGCCAAGCGCAAGTGCGAATGCTTGTATGAGGAGGAAAAGAACGGCACCAAAGAAGATCTCAATGATTCCAGCGCCAGTCGCCGTCATCATGTCCCACCCCATCACGATGGAGACTTCTGCGATTTTGACGCCTGCGACCCCAACACCCATGACGCGGAGGTAAGAGAGGGTGTTGGCGAGAAGACCAAAGGTTTCGATAGGCCCCATAATCAGGCCACCGGCCCAACCAAACTTCTCAAACACTGCGAGACCAATGATGAGGCAAACGATACCGCCCAGAACAGCAAGTCCTGGAGCAGTTGCCGCAAAGACTGCATGGTCTCCCGTGAGGAATCCGTAGATGTGGATGAATCCACCCGTGAGGATGATGATCCAGCTTCCCTTCTCGAAGAAGGCAGCAACCAGGCCGTGTGCCTTGGCGACATTAACGAAGCCGATGATGAATCCGACCATCAAGTGAAACACGCCGAGGTAGACAGAAAGCAACACGTAGTCTTGAAGTGCCCCTGTCGCACGATGGAAGGGGATGTGAGTGTGCGTCATGTTGAGGGTCTCTGCAACAAAGGCAGGGAAGTGGATGTTATCGTAAGTCCACACATAGAGTCCGTCCAGTGGCGACCATGCTTCATCCCAAACAAATCCGAAGCCTTCAGCAAATAACAATCCCCAAATGATACACCATACGCCCATCCACTTCAGGATTGTGATGCCGTTTTTCACCACAGGGTCGGCGGCAAAGGGCTTGGTTCCGAGCCATATGCCCAAGAGAAGAATGATGAGACCGTAACCGAAGTCGCCCAGAATTAGGCCGTAAATCATCGGGAAGGTGAACATCATGAGGGCAGTAGGGTCAAACGAGCCGTACGTGGGGCGTCCAACAAGGTCAACCATGAGTTCGAAGGGGCGGGATACGGGGTTGTTTTCGAGCGCCACTGGAGGAGACGGCTCATGGTGGTGATCGTCATGGTCGTCGTGATGATGGTCGTTGACGAAGGCCTCTACTTCAACATGCGAAGCGATGTCCTTCAACGCAGAGCGGATTTCACCGTCTTTAGAGGACGGAACCCATGCATCCAGAGCGAAGGCTTGACCGGTCACAGCCATTTGAGTTGGAGCGGTGAATACCTCATCTTCTTTGGTGAGATATTCGTGGACGGCGAGGATGTTTCGGGCGTTATCCTTCGCCCATCGCTCGGACTTTTCTGCCGCAGAGTACATCATGGCTTCGATCTTCGAGCGGCGGGATGAGAGATTTTTGATCGCCTCACTTGGCGTGCCGTTCATGTCGGGAATTTGTACTGCCTTACCGCCCAGTTCACCCAAAGCCATCTGGACTTCAGCAGATTGTTCAGGCAAACATGCGACGGCGACGATTCCAGGTGCTGTAGCCATCTCGACCTTTGAGGCAAGAGCCCCGAATGTCCCTCGGGCTTTGCTGGACTTCTTCGTTTCAGCAACAAAGACTTCAACTCGGCCAGTTCCAGTGAGTAACTCCAAATCCATGTTGAGAGGAGCAAGTCGCTGAAGAAGTTTCAATTGTTCGTCGAGCAGCGAGAGTTCAGACTCAGCATCTCGTTGTTCGTCGAGAAGGTCAAGCCCGTTTTGCAGTTTTTCGGGAAAATCACCAGCAATCAATTCTTTGATGCGGTGCAAAGGCACAGGGCCGTCTGCGTTTACAGGGTTGAAGGCCGAAACAGCAGCCCGTACCTTGGCAAGCAGTGCGCTTACTTCGTTGGCTTCGTCGCTCCCGATGGCTTGTCCAACGAGGACACCGTCTTCGAAGTTTGAATAGGCTTCAATATGGACGCAACCAGCGTTCGTACAGGCACGGAGAACATCCTCCATTCGATCGACGGGAGCAGCCACTGTCAAACGTGACATAGCTACCGTGTCGAACATGGTACCACCTCACTCCGAAGTTAATCCGTCAACAACCATTTGCACGGCTTTGTCCTGGTTTGAGGCTGAACTCTTCTCGATGGAGGCGACTTCTTTGGAGCCTTCCGCTTTGACCGAATCTGCTTCGGACTGAGCGCCATCACGAGCTTCGTCGAGGATTTTTTGAGTCATGGAAACCGAATCTTCGGCCGCAGATTGTACCATCTCAGAGGATTTCTTACGAGCGTCCGACATGATTTTTGCCGCTTCTTCCTGAGCAGCAGCGAGGCGGGATTCAGCATCCTTTTCAGCGTTTTTGATGCTTCGGAGAACGTCGACCATACCCATGTAGAACACCTGTTAATTCGCCTCAGCAAAAGGGGGTTTATCAGTCTAACGGGGTTGGTTGCTGGCCCTCAATTTGGGGCTTCCTTCCACGGAATCGACTTGCCATTCCAAATGGATACAGCAGTCGTCCTTGAACTTCATCAAAACCAACCCGCTTCATCATCTTTCGATAGTAGCCATTTGTACCGTAATGCGTGTAACTTTTTGCGAGCCCTTTCCACGGGTGGTTTTTGTCTTTGGTGATCAGGCGCGCCATGATCTGAACCACCGTATTCATCCAGAGAACTCCGAATATTCCATGAAGTTTGTTGGCCTTACCTGCATCACAAATGACCAACTGACCGCCGGGTTTGAGGACGCGGTAGATTTCTCGAAGCCCTTGCTCCTTATCCTTGAAATCACGGAATGAGAACAAACAAAACACCATGTCAAAGTTGTCATCAGGCAAGGGGATTGACTCAGCGATGGCTTCAACATATGCTGCCGGAGATTCGCCTCGCTGCTGACGAGCGCTATCCACGCGACGTCGTGCGGTTGCGAGCATTTCGGGAGAGGGATCGAGGCAAGTCACATCCAAGCCCGTTAAATCCTCAGCGAAGGAACCCGGTCCGCAGCCTACTTCGAGAACTTTCATGCCCGGTTTAGCGTGCTGACGAACATTTCTGCGCCATCGCTTGTCCTGGCCGAATGTCATCCAAGTATTGACTCGGTCATAGTTCGGAATGGTCGCTTCAAGCTGTCCTTCGAGTTCTTCCCATGCCTCAGGATCAATGCCCGAGGGGTCAAATCCACCCGTAGCGGCCCGCTTGCCCATGGCTGTTGGGAACCCCCGACTGTTTTGGACATGTCGTTTCGCACACGATGCTCAGCATCATGCGATACGTTCGACCGTTTCGGGCGTGATTCCTTCTTCTGGCGTCACGCGGAACACTAAGATTTTGAGATTCTCAGGAGCGTTTCTGAATTTTGAAACGATCATTGAATTTTCGAAATCTGTTCCAATTGTCCGTACTTTGAACGAGAGAACCATGTCGGCAATCGAGGACAACTCTTGTTTGATTGAAGGGTTCAGCCCATCGGTTGAAACGGATATCATCAACAAACCACGTACCATCTGTGCGTGTGCTTGAAGCATACGAACCATAGAAATGACGCGGGATGGGTCTTCACGCTGCAGGAAGAAATCCAAGTTGTCCAAGACAGCCCTGAAATAGGGACCACAGCCCATGATTTCATTGGTGACTTCAGTAAGATAATCCTGATTGCTGTCATCTACAAACCGTGTCTGGGCCAAACGCTGGATGTCTGCCAACTGGAATCCTTCAAGACGGTACCTACTCGCCAAAAGGTCGCGTTCGAGAACGTTGGCGTTATACTCCTCACCGATGGTTCGAACATTGATGTCAAGAGGCCAATTGTATTTTTTGAAGATACGAGTAATCTCCTGTTGTCCTTCGTCCGTGGTGATGTAGAGCGTGTTATCTGGTTCTTCAGCGGGAGAAGTGAATTGTTTGGCAAATAATTCGCTACCAGAACCTGTTTCGGTGAACGCGATGATGGTGAAACCTCTTGGGACTCCTCCGTTCATTTCATTATCGAATTTTGGAACGCCAAAAGAGCCAACGGTGCCAAAAAATTCCTCATCTTCGGGGTCAAAGTCAAATGTTCTTGCCATCCTTCATCCCTCACATTAAGACCACTTGGCCACGGTCGACGATATCCGTGCAATACGTGTCGAGATTCGCCAGGACCAGGGGTGGTGTTTGGTCGGGCACGTTAAGAATTACAGAAAGCACCTCCCGTTGCCGGAAGGTGTTGATGAAGGTGTGAAGGTATTCAGCCAGCATTCGGTCATCGTTGTAAATGGCCAAGGCATTGACACTGTCAAGGAAGACGAAATTTCGTTGTGAATTCACGGTCCGTAGGACATACAGTGTTCGCAGCAGAGTGCTCTCGAGCATGATGGGGCTATCGATGAAGGTAATGTTGGGGTATTCCACATCCGTCCCACCGAGTACTCCAGAGGAGACCAAGTCAAGGAAGTGAATGTTGGACACATCGATGCCAACAGCTTCGAAGGCCTGTATGATTTCAACAGCTCCTCGGCTTGCTGAAATGTAGACACCACCCATCTCAAACATCTGCATGAGTGGAAGAATGGTGCTTGCGGTCACCATGAAGGAATTGGATGTACCAACTCGGACTTGAACGGCGCTACCGAGAGAGACTTGAGTGAGTTGTTCTGCGATTCGTTGGTCAAGTTCGAACATATTTATTGCCCCCATCGCGAGTTTTTGTCACTCGAAGCGCCCCACTTTAGCATCGGAATAAGCATCACTCCCAGCGGCGTTAATTCAATGGCATGCTTGGCCCGACTATGGGCAGTTCCGCGCATTTTCACCACTTGAAGGAAGCGAAGTAAATGACCCATCCGTTCTGCGTCGCCCATGACGATAATGCCGTCAGCAATGGCTTCTTCAACACCAAATGAAGACCAATGGGCGTTTTCTGTTGCAGAAGTAATCTCAGAGATGAGGATGGTCGTACATCCAAGCGTAGCCAATTTCTTTCCCAGCGTGAAGAGGAAATCTCGAATCAATTGTTCGGATTTAATTTTGTAACAAAGCGTTGTCACGGAATCGATCACAAGGCGCGTCACACCGATGGTGTTCACGATGTCAACGATGGATTTGATGAGGGCGTGGACGTCGTCAAGGTCAAATGAAGCCTTATCGAGGCCGAGCCACGAATACAAAACGTCCATATCAAAAACGTTGATGAGACCCGAATCGACCATGTTCATGTCAAAAAAGGCATATTGGCGAATGTTTTCAAGCAACTTGACAGAGGGTTCAGTCGCTGTAAAGTGGGCGCAGGCTTCACCAGCCAATGCGCCACGGACGAGAAATTCCATGGCCAAGGTGGTCTTTCCTGAACCGCAGGTTCCAGCCGCAAGAACCGTTGAACCGTAGGGGATGCCCCCTCGTAAAATCTCATCCAACCCGTGGATTCCTGTGACACATCGGTCTCGCGTGTAAGTACTGGTGGATTGCATGGGAACAAGACAGAGGATGGGCCGAGGGTTGATGAAATGTTTGTACGCAATCAACGCAAAGGGGCCGTCAAGAGGGGGGCGTATACTCTCCGGGGGTGGGGTCGTCCTGCAAACTCCAAGACGTTGATGAGAACCTGTTGTCTCCATCCCATTCCATGGATTGTCCGGTGACCATGAACAGTCCCGTATTTCCTCCCCATTCAACTCGCATGACGTCAGAGGGAGTGATTTCTGCGAGTTGCGTGTAACGAAGACTCAACACGCCCTGCCCGTTCGCAAGCCCATCGAGTTGCCCGACTCCAAGGAAGGCATACTGCCCTAGGTCCAAAACATGGGTTGCGTTTCCAACCTCTTGGCTCGATACATCTCCAGTCATGATTGAAATCGACTTCCCTGAGAGTACTCCCGACTGAAGAAGGAGGTCGGAAGATGTGGAGCCGCTAACGTGGTTAAGTGACCAACCTTTGAGCGAAATAGCGAAGTCGTTTGGATTGTAGACTTCGATCCATTCTGGCCCACTTGAGGAGGGGCGGGCCATGACTTCAGTGACATGCAATTGGTTGTTTTTTCGACCGCCATCATGAACTTCTAAAATAACTCGTAATCGCTCGCCATCTTGCTGGAATGACCGGTAGGCTGTGGACGAGGATGGTGCACTTCCACGCTCCGTCCCCCCCGCAAATAATACCGCGCCCACACGGCTGGAATCCGAACTCTCCTCGACCTGGATCTTGAGATAGAGCGTCATATCGTTGTCAAGCCCCAAACCTGCCGCCATTCCCTCTTCGGTGACGTTGTGAAGGGCAGCGATTCGTTCCAAGTCCAACCTGTACTCCTGCATGAGGCCCGCTTGAACACGACCTTCTGCGAGGGCCTCCGCCGAGACGTGGTGCCATGATTCGGTCGCATTCGCGTAATCCAAGGATCCGTCAAGAGGGACGAACCAGCCCTCGCTCGAGGTGAGTCGGTCCAGCCCCATCGCTGCAGCACGGTCCAAACGGTCAACGTCAGGGTCGTTGGAGCCCATTTGCAATTGTGCAAGTGAGAGAAAGGCGGTTAAAATCATCAAAAACAGCGTGAAGGCTGAAAGAAACTCGATGACGGCAGTCAAGCCCCCCTCGTCTCGCTCCGCCGAGATGACCGGAGCCCTTCGCATGGTCCCTCACACTTGGCTGAGATTCATGAGGTTGCCGCAACAAAGGTGCCTTGGCCAGAGATTTCCGAGAGATCTGACAATCTCGGTGAATACCTGAAAAGATGACTCTACCTCCTTTCTGGAGCGATGAGTCTTTGAAGCACCAATGCGAGGACAATATGATGAGCGAGCGCAAGCCATGGGCGAAAACCAACACTAGAGCTAGTTTCGGCTTTGTTCTCCTGCTTCTTTTTTCATCCCTTGGAGCGCTTCTTACTGCACCTGCCAGTAGCGCGTCGGTCTCGGGTTCACTCGGCTTGACAGACTCTGCGTCCCCCACTGAAGATTCATGGTATTCGGCTTTCGACACCATGACCTTTTCAGTAGAGGTGAGTAATTTGTACGCAACACCTTCAGCTAACGGTCGTGGTTTGGCTTGGTATGTCTGTGAAGGCGAAGTCACATCCTCCACTTGCAAGTCAAACTTCGATGAAAAGGGACTCTTTTCAATTGGCAGTTTGCCCGCCTCATCTTCAAACATATTCACCTCAACGGATATGTGGATTCCCGGTGGCAATGCAGAGGGAGCCTATACGGTCGTGTTCGCCTTTGACCAAAACGACCAGAACCCCTCTGATGATGAGCTGGTGTTCAACATCAACATCACTGAATTTTACATTGATGCAATGGTCAACAACTTGCATGACCCTCTTGAAAACATCAACAACTTGGCCACCTATAACGGTAGTAGCATCTTGAACACAGGCACTGATTATACCTTCAATGCCCGGGGCCAGGCCACGATTTGTGGAGATTGTAGTTTTGATGCTGATTTTGGCTGGCAACTCTGGGACTCAGATGAGACGATGATGTTGCGAGAGGCCTATCGGAATATCTCGACCCTGGCCGCATGGGGCGGAATGACACCCTTCAACATCAATCTCCCTGCCTTTTCGTTCAATCAAGAAGGCGAGTACATCATGAAGTGGGGCGTATTTTCGAGCACTGGAAACCCCCATGGGGACTTGAATCCAAGCAATAACATAGCCTCAACATCACTGGTTCTTGATGATAGCATCGACCTCCAAGTTGTGGATGTTTATCCCAGCCACAACTCACAAGCATCAACCTTCTATTACGGGACTGACCGAGTCAAAGCCGATATCCTCAATCAAGGGAACATGTCCATCGACAATGTCACGGCAGCCTTCGAAGTCTATGACGAGCAATTCCAACTCGAAGTCCAAGATTCCTGCGACATCGCAATGCTTCATCCAGGGGAAAGCGCAACCTGTTCCTTTAACCTCACGACGACGGGTACGAGTCGCCTGCTGAGGGTTCAACTACCGACCATCTTCCAAGCCGGTGAAGATGCCAGAATGGCTGACAATCTCTTTTCGTTCAATGCCGATGTGGAAACTGGAGCGATCAATCCCTATGTGCAAACCAATGCTGAAAACAATATCTATGAGAGTTCTGATGATGTTGAATTGGTCGGTCGCTTCAGTAGCATTGCCTCGCAGCCGCTCAATTATACATGGAGAGAGGGGTTCTATAATTGGGGACACGGCCAGGTGCTCAATGAAACAGGGGAAACTTTTGGCCTTGGCCATCACAGTCTCACTCTTGAGGTGCGTGATCCCTTCGGCAACACAGAATACGCATATGTTGAATTTGATGTTCTTAATTCAATCAACCTGAGTGTAGAACCCTATTGGACGGGTTATGCCGTAACCGAACAGGAGGCTGACGTAGAACATGAAATTGCTCTACCTTACCTCGGCAGCAATTACGGGATTGGTGAAGGAAAATCACCTCTCATGATGATTTCCATTGATATTATACCAGCAACAGGTAATGAGATCGTCTTGCGAGAGTTGTATTTGGACATGAATTTGAGTGAATTACTCCCTGGTAACATTGACCTATCAACCGTAGATTTGCGCTACCTTCCCACCCTTAGTTCGACCCTCTGGACCTACATTGATGGCGTTGACACCTATGAGATCAGCGAGGCTGGAATTGCAAGCCTCTCGTTAACAAAAGACGGTGTTATCCTCATCGTTGGCGTTCTACCCGAAACCAATGTAACGGTTGACAATCTGAACTGGACGCGTTTAGCAGGCGGGCAAATTGAACTTAATTGGACCGCTGTTGGAGATATCACGAATCCATATGTTGGAGGTTGGAACATCTACAAACTGCAAGGCGTGAGCGGTACTACCTTCTTCCCTGACCCTAACGCAGGCATCAATGAAGACATCTGGGAAGAATTAACCGGTGAATCCTTCGCCACGACCATGGCACTTAGCGATGAATCATGGCTTGACCCTGAGCCATTACCGACTGGTATTTGTGCATCGTATGCCATTCTCCCGATTGACCGAGAAGGAAACCCAAATTACGAGATGGCTGAAATTGCCAGAAACAATGGTGCTCCTGGCCTTCTATGTGGCGATGCAATCCCACCAACAACTTCGATAATCCAATTCAATCATGAATGGCAATTTACAAACGACACCGACTGCTTTGACTACAAGAAAGACTGGTCCTTGTGCTACGTTGTTAACCTAACTTGGATTTGGCCCGACCATGAAGCACAAGGTGAACTCAAGTGGAATCTCTATCGCTTGGAATATGCCCCCAGTAACGTCGACCTGAAATTCATCAATCCGATTGCGGCTGGACTTTCGGGTACACCTGGCGAGCAAGGTACCTTCAATCAGAGCGGCATGCAGATTGACGGCATTCAACCTTACCGAACCTACTACTATGTTCTCGCCCCCATTGATAGCGTTGGTAATGAGCAAATGATTGCTAATTATCCATCCGATAATGTTGAACGTGTCTCCATTCAAGACGACTGGTGGACCTACAACCAACACCTTATCCCACCAGAACCTGAACCCCCTGAACCACCTCTGGGCATTCCATGGTTGCAAAAATTAAACGATGCGACCCAGGTGAGTGAATTTCAATTCGCTGGATTTGCACTGCTGGGGATTTTCGTCCTCAACGCCATTCTTCTTCCACTCCTTCTCAAGAAGCGGAAGCGCCTCAAGCGAGTGATGGAGGCCCGAAAGCGCAATCGTTCGAAAGATTACGATAGCGAATTCGACGATTTCTTCGAATGAGTATTGGCGCGGCAGGGGAGATTCGAACTCCCGAGGTGAGACACCACTGGATTAGCAATCCAGCGCAATGGCCAGGCTATGCGACTGCCGCTCGCAAACTTGGCGACCAAAGGTCTTCTCATGAACATGACGGTGGTCAAGACTTCATTCTCAAAGCCTCAAAGGGGCCCAAGTACCCCGAGCATCGAACTGGGGATGAAGATGATCAAAACAAGCGAAAGGAACATCCAACCGAGGTAATACAAGCTCCTGAAGAAGGACTTCGCTGCTTTGGGCATTCGGCCCTGTTCGTCAAAGGCTTCGTGTGGGTCAATCGCCCATACAGATGCGGAATACCATAGCGTCAAGCCACCCGAGACAAAAGCCCACAGAAGAGGTAGGCCAGAATCAGGCCAAAAGCACGGTACAGAACCCAGCAAAAAGAGCAAGATACAATAGAATTTGGCTTGTTTGAGCGTATATTCAGGCCCCTTAACTTCATTCATCATTGGAATGTTAACCTTCCCGTATTCGCCAGAGCGATAGAGGGCAAGGGCCCAGAAATGAGGGGGTGTCCACAGGAAGATGAGAAAAAAGAACACCCAAGGAATCGGAGATCCAAGAGCAAGTACACTGCCTCCTGCAATAGACTCACCTGCTGCTGCTGCCCATCCAATCAAGGGAGGTGTAGCCCCTGCGATACCACCAATGACAATGTTTTGTGGTGTACGACGTTTGAGCCACATCGAATAAACAAAAACGTAGAAAAGCACTGAGAAAAATGACCAAAACGCTGCCTTCACACTCACCAAGAGAAACAAGGCCGAGCCGAGCAGTGCAATGGTACTCCCAAACGCGAGGGCAAATTGTGGTGTTGCATGGCCTTGTGGGATAGGCCGGTTCATGGTTCGCCGCATGTGCGGGTCGATGTCAGCATCGTACCACATGTTGATGGCGTTTGAGCCACCTGCAGAAAGGGTTCCACCCACAACGGTGAGGGCAATGGTTCCAAGTGTATCTGTCCACGAACGATCAAGTTGGATGACATCGTAGCGGGCGAGGGTATCGTGCACTAATATTGCACAAATCGCCGTGATCTGCAGCAAGACAATGACTCGGAGTTTCATCAGACGAATCATGACCTTGAACAGACCAGGGTAGTCAAGTTCAGTACCTTTTTCGGGCTCTGGACCGGTCATTCTTGCTCAGCCCCGAAGGTTTGTTCTGACGCTTGGCAAAAACGCATGCAGAACATCAAAAATACGGCTGAAAGGAAGGCGCCTACACCCACCACAAGGTGAAGAAGAGAAAGCCATTCTGGGAAATCGCCTACCTTTGCGAAAACGATGTAGGACCCGCCCACCATGACGTTGAGAAGCCAAATTCCAGTCGTGATTTCTCCAAAACGAACCAATTCCTTTGCTCCGTCTCGCTCTTGGGCTGACGTACGAAGGTTTGAAACACCAAGAATGAGGACCAAACCGACCACAAGAGCACCAAACCGATGAATCATCTGAATGAAAATCCCAGGGCCTTCGAGGGAGGGAAGGAAGGACCCTTGGCATTGAGGCCAGCCCGTCGGGAAGCCAACCGAGCAACTTTGGTTGTATTGACCTCCAGCAGAAGAAGAAACCCATGCACCGAGAACCAGCAATAAACCCACTGCACCTGCCATTGCATTCGCTCGAGAGATATGGGCGTTGACGAAGTCCTGTGGTGAACGAAGGAAGGCCCAACGCACTCCTTCCCGAATTCTCATCTCCATAAATTGCCAAATCAAGCCTGCTGTGAAGACACAAGCAAGGGAAAGGTGGAGCGCGACGGTCCAGTCTGCGTTATCGTAACGTACGGTAATGTAACCTGCAGTGGCTTGAACAACCAACAAGACAGCGGAAAACATCGAACTCTGGACGACCCGCTTGCCGTAGGTCTTTTGCGACCGAAGGGCCATCACCACGTTGTAGATAATGGGGAGGGCGATGAGGCCAACCAAAAGCCGATGGAACCATTCAACAAAGATTTGGAAGGTTGTGTAACGGTGATCTTCACCACGGGAATCAATTTCTTCAGGATTCGCATCCCAGTAGGCTTCCTGCTCTTCTTCGGATACATCAAAATGCCAGGTTCCAAAGCAGGTCGGCCATTCAGGACAGGACTCACCAGCGTCGTTGATTCGTATGCTTCCCCCGACGATGACAATGAGGAGGGCCATCACGGCGAGAACAAGCGGTAAGGTCGACGGGCGACGCCAAACCGATTCTTCCATGTTGCACCGTGGGAGCAGACCCCTTTTGAACAAATGCCTCCACCCCTGTGCATGGGGTCGGCCTTTCGCTTGGCTATGATGCTCATCGTTTTGTTGTGTATACCCTCCACTCTTTCCCAATCCCAATCCGTTGAAGAACGTACAGAACAACCCCGTGGGCAGCTCCTTGATATCCGCTATATCTCATACGAATGCCTCACCTCATCAACGTGTGAACCTTCTCAACCTGAGCACCTCATCGAATACTTTAGTGCAGATTGGTGCGAACCGTGCCTCCAAGTCTCGGACCAGTTGAACAACTATAGCGAAAACGGGAGCATCATCCTTCAACATCATCCTTCAGCTTTGGATGAAACATTCCTCTCCGCTTCCAAATTACGCTTTGACACTGAATATCGGTTGCTGTTTTATCCCTCCATCGTGGTTGACGGTTCTTTCCTGCTGACGGGCTCACGCCAAGCCATGGACCTCAACACAACGCTCGATAATTCAAGCACAAACTGGAGTGGTTTTAATTCTATAGAATACTCTAATGGGACGCTCTCATGGGATACTTCAACAGGAGAACTGGTGCGGATTTGGCAACTTGAACCAACACCGCATACCACTCTTGACCGAACGCATGCTCGTCTTGCTCAGCAATTCATAGTTCACTCGACCAATACCTCATCGATATCCCTGAATGCTAGCACCCTTCCTGAACATAGCGCCTTTGTAGTGATGCTCGAAAACAAAGGAATACGCCAACTCAGTGCTGGTTCTCTAGCACCCACTGGCCTCGTGGATGTTAGTCCTGACAATGATGTCATGGCAGACCAAGAATCCTCGCTTCGTCCGTCTTCTCTGGCCCTCATTGTAGCCGGCTTGCTGATGGCTTTGCTGGCCCCAGCAATTCTCCTTCAACGCAACGAGATGATGCGAAAGCGTCAACGAGATGTCGTGATACGACAGGCAGAAGAGTGAGGTAGGTTCAAAAAGAGTAGGCCGCTCGGCTACTTGCGAATTACCTTCGCAGGTGCCAATCATGGTCAAGCCAGCACGACTCCACACACGATTTGAACGAGCACGAATTATTGGCGCACGCGCCCTCCAAATTGGAATGGGTGCTCCACTCTATGCTACCGAGGAAGTCCTTCGTGATGAATTCAAAGAAGAGCTGGTCTCGCTTTACGGTCTTGAAGAGGCTGCGATCCGTTTCGTTCTTGACCCTCTCAAAATCGCTCTCTATGAATATGAGAATCATTTGATTCCCATCGACATCGACCCTCACGAATGAGGAGAACCATCTGAAGAAAAGCCGTAGAATTCGGCTTGCTCCACATCGGGTAATCTTTCACGTTTCACCAAAAGGGTTCGAACCGCCCACAGGTCAACAAATACACGGTATTTGGTCGTAGCATCGAGGTAATCAACACCGCTCGACCCCCCTGTGCCCATGCGGCGCCCAATCATCCGTTCAACCATGCGTGCGTGATGGGTTCTGAACAACAACATCGATTGTTCCAGTTCAACAAAACTGTCGATGAGGCGGCGTGGCCAGGATAGAAGAGGCAAATCCCGATATGATTCAATGAAGAGGAGTCCTGCACGTGCTCTGTTGAGCACGCCATCTTGCAATAGGAAGGCCTCTGCCCCAGTCCGGCTGGACTCGATTCGTGGACGAACGCTCGCCTCGTCTCCATGCCCAATAGCAACCATGTGAGCAATAACTTCCTCTCCATGAATTTGCATGGCTTCAAGATGACCTGCAACGTAGGCCATTACTGATTCTTGATCGCCCTGAGTTTCGGGAGTTGAACCATGGATTGGCGTTCTGGCCAACCATGCAATCAACGCATCGTTGAGTGAAGGGGACTCATGCGTGCTGTGGAAATCCTGGAGGGCTTGTTGTGGGACTTTTCCTTCCCCAGCGAGTTTCTCCATGTGGGCCAGGGGGTCCATTCCACCGACACGCTGCTCTTGTTCCAGACCGAGGAGGACTTCGAGTTCCCTCATTTGCCAGGATTCAAATCCGGAAGAGGTACCCAATCGGTCTCTGAAGGCCAAAAAATCCTGGGGCGCGAGAGTTTCCATGACTTTCCACTGGTCTGCCAGAAGGCGAAAGATTTCACTGACGCGTTCAAGATGTCGTACAATCTTGGGGATAGCGTGCTCTTCCACTTTTTGTTGAGCAAGCAGGTCTCTCGCTTCTTTGAGTTCCCTGAGAATTAACTTAAACCAGAGTTCAAAGGTCTGGTGGACCACAATGAAATGCAGTTCATCATGCGATGGCGCCGGCAGATAGCCATCGGGTCCATCCTGCAATGACAATAAGGATTCAAGTTGAAGGTAATTCCCGTAGGTCATCCGATGAGAGGGGGCGTTGCCGACCATGATGTGTCATGCGACAGGAGCCCCATGAACCCTTCACTCCTTTCGTCAATCTCAACGACCTCAAACGATGATGTTCTAATCCCTCATAGGCTGATTCCAACGGACATTCGATTAAGCAAAGACGACATAACCCTCATAGAGCGAATACGAAACCCCTCCTTATGGGCGTACCTATAGAAGCAGTGCGAAATTGGCTCGCCGACTACGACAAAGATGCCATTACCATTGGAGTAGTTGCCTCGCACTCCTCGCTTCAAATCCTTCATGGCGCACGTCAAGAGGGCTTCAAAACCCTCGGAATTGCGGTAGGAGAGAACCGACGCCGCTTCTACAAAGCCTTCCCCGGTGCAGACCCCGACGAATGGCTGATGCTGGATGACTACCGTGAAATGCTTGACCATGCAGAATGGTTCCGCGAAAAGAACGTCATTCTTGTTCCTCATGGGTCCCTCGTTGAATATCTTGGTGCCACGAATTTTAGAAGTTTGAACGTCCCAACCTTCGGCAACCGTAACATCTTGCACTGGGAAAGCAGTCGAGCCCTGCAGCGCCAATGGTTAGAAAGCGGAGGTTGTACCATGCCACAAGTGATTGAAGATCCGCACAAGATTGCAGGGCCCGTGATTGTCAAGTATGCAGGGGCGAAGGGTGGAAGAGGATACTTCATTGCCAGAGATTACCGTGATTTCCGCCGAAACGTGGACATTGAAGAAGAATTTACCATCCAAGAATACGTGCTTGGGTGCCGGTATTATCTTCATTTCTTTTTCGACCCCCTTTCCAAGGATGGTTACCAAGTCCAAGGACGAGGGCCACATGCTGGAAAATCATTGGGGCGTCTTGAATTGCTCTCAATGGACCGTCGTGACGAGAGCAACGTTGATGAATTTTACAAATTGGGTTCTCTACGTGACCTCCGTGAAATGTCACTCGAACCCTCCTTTGTCGTCACAGGAAACCAGCCTGTGGTCATCCGTGAATCATTGTTGCCAAAGGCCTTCGAGATGGCTGAAGGAACGGTCGCTGCATCCTACAACCTCGAAGAGGAATCCCGCGGGATGCTAGGCCCCTTCTGTCTTGAGACCATCGTGACAGACCAACTTGAATTCAAGGTGTTTGAAATCAGCGCACGGATTGTAGCGGGTTCCAATCCTTTCATCGGAGGATCGCCTTACTCAGACATCAACGAACCGTTCATGTCAACCGGACGTCGAATTGCTCGCTCCATCAAAAAGGCGCTGGAAGCAGGCCGCCTGGATGAAATCGTCTCGTGATGAGATTCAATCTTCATCGGCCTGTTCGTCCATCAGGGCATCAAGGTCAGGTGCACCGGGAAGAACATCTTCTTGCTCGGTATCAACTTCATCAGAATGAAGGTCTTCTGTCTCATTTTGGCCCGAAGTTCCCTGTTCTGCCAAGCGAAGCTCCTCTTCGAGCTCTTTGCGGCGTGCTTCTCGTTCCTCGGGTGTAGGGAGCGTGAATTCCGCCACCATCATGATGGGGTCACCACTTGACAATTCGCTGTTGTACTCGAGAAGGTCGTTACCTGCGTTAACAATCACTTGGAATTTGGTAGGGTCCTTACTCCTGCGCTTGTTGTGCTTTTTGTAATAGTGCACATAGACCTGATACTTTCCAGCAGGTGCTTT
>Ga0209631_10000072_pt1 | contig 125776 bp, 100 predicted proteins | sample COG_08_FD_184752 | JGI IMG/M metagenome (GOLD analysis project Ga0209631, IMG submission 184752) | Pelagic Microbial community sample from North Sea - COGITO 998_met_08 (SPAdes) (version 2) | ecosystem: Environmental > Aquatic > Marine > Neritic zone/Coastal water | place: Helgoland, sampling...
CATTCACACCCCCGACCTGAGACGTTGCCCTCACCGAGCGAAGTGCCAGCGAGTCTGTCGGATATTCTGCTGTGTACTGACCAGGAAGGCGAATCCCGGCTCTACCGCCGGAATCGCTGATCGAGTCGATGACGCCAAGGCCGGGCGACTTCTCGGGGCTGTGGCGACCCACCCTATCGACGTACTCGCCACCACGTGGATCGATCGGCTGTGTCCGATCGACCGGATGACCTTCGCGCAGGATCTCGACAGAGGCTGGTAGACCACGTCCCGTATCATTGAGCAGGTTCGCGATCTGGCGGCCTCCGGCGACATCGAAGGGCCCTTATGGCACCACATACAATGAGTCATACGGCGTCTAGCAGGGCTACCGACGGGCGATACGCAGATCACGGCGACCAGTGCTCAGGGGGGCCGAGGTCGCCGCCGGGGACGTGGGCAGGATGATACCAGCCGCCCATACGAACAGCGTCCATTCGTGAATGAGGGTGAAAAAGCGATCGCCGGGGATCACCAGCGCTCGAACGCGGTCAATCGCGCCAACCCTCAGGTCGCGGGGCTCGTCGAAGAGCGCCGCACGCTCCCCGATGTAGTGGCCAGAGACCACAGTCTGAGAATGGCCGGGCCGGGGGTCATCGGGGTCGATCACCCGAACTGAACCCTCCAGGATCAGTGAGACCGCCTTGGTGCCACGCACTGGGAGAGTGGTTAGCGCCGCCCGCGGAGGCCCCGCTGCTTCAGCCTGACCGCGCGGCCGACGGAGAAGGGTCCTTCATCGGCACGCTTGGCGGCCTGTGCCGTTGGCGTCTGCTCAACTGATCAGTCGCTTCGACACGTCCTTGAGTATGAAGAGTCCGTCGCCCGTCCCCGTGACGGCGATAATGCCGCTCTTGAAGTATGGGAAATTGCTCCATGACGCTCCGCCCTCATACGGAGAGGTGTCGAAGTACCCGATCTCCACCGGACGCTCGGGCTGCGAGATGTCGAGAACCCGAAAGCCCGCATCGTAGTTCGACTGGTACATCCTATCGCCGACGATGTAGAGATTGTGATCCGTCGCACTGGTTTCAGCGATGTACTCGTACACGAGGATCGGATCGTCGAGATCCTGCACGTCCCAGACGAGCGTTCGCGTCCCCTCGACCAAACCACCGGGCTCGTCGCCCTCGTCATTCATGTAGAAGTAGCGGTGATCTTCGGTGAGCCAGCCCTGGTGCGCGTAGGCCACGTTCGGGTAGCTCGCGCTGGACAGCGCACGGGGCGCGGACTTGTCGGTCATGTCCGAGATGCTGAGCGCCGTCTCGTTCGAGCCGAGACAGATTTCTTTGCCGGCGTGCTCTTCATCCGGTCCGTGATAGACCACGCACTGAGCGTCGTGCGAGTACCCGGTCAGGCGTCGACCTGTGTCGGTATCCGCGAAGCAGCCGTCGAAGGTCGGGCGTGACGGATCCTCGAGGTTCAGCATATGGAATCCGCCACCGCACGTTTCCCCGCCACCGCTGCTCCCGACCGCGTAGGCGAAGCCGGTATCCTCGTTGATGACGATGTTGTGGGCGCTGTGGATACCGTCGTAGCGGAAGGTCTCGTCAAAGGTGATCGGCTCACCTTCGAAGCGGCGCAGCTCTTTCAGATCAAACACCTGAACGCCGTGGGCCCCCGCACCGTCGGCCACGATGTAGACGTGATCACGGTAGACCTTCATGTCGCGCCAGATCGCACTCCGCGAGCCCGGCGTCTTCGGAAGGTCACCGACGTAGACCGGGTGCGACGCATTGCTGAGGTCGACGAACGACGTCCCGTTCGTCCGTCCTACAATGGCATATTCGGTGCCGCTCTCCGGATCGGCCCAACCCCAGATGTCGTTCACGCGAGTCCCCCGCACCCCACCGATCTCGTTGATGGGCATGAACGAGACGATGTTCACGCTTTCGCAGTCGAATACGTCCGCGCTGCCCTCGGTGCACTCGACTTCGTCACCCGTGATCGACGGGAAGCCACGGGCCTCGTTGATGACCGTGCTCTGCTCGGTCCCCCCTGCGAAGATCACCGCGGCGCCCGCGCGTTCGTCGACGCCCAGAGCCCCGACCGCCATCACGCCGTCGGCGATCGCCAGCGACCCACCGAATCCGGCGCCCTCACCGGCTGTCTCGCTGTCCAGTACCGTCACCTGGGTCATGCCCTGGGAATCACTCACGCGGTACAGCGCGCCGGCTCCGGCGTCCGCACCCGGTGCACCCACGAGAAGTCCGCCATCGCTTGCCAGGATCGACGCACCGAACTGTGTATTCCGGGCGGCGATGACCGGCCGAAGCGGAGCGATCTCCGTCCAACCGTCTTCACCGAACTCGAAAACGAAGACGGCACCGACTCGGGCGTCGAACCCTGATGCGCCGACGTACGCGAAGCCGTTGTGTACGGCGAGCGCGCTCCCGTAGGACGAACGTTCCGGGAGGTCGTCCGTCGAGAGCTGCCCCAGCGGCTCGAGGCCATCCAGGGTGTACGTGTGCACAGGACCTGCAGCGGCCCTCGGTCCGGGCGCACCGACGAGCAGGTGGGTACCGTCCGTGGCCAGCAGCGAACCGAAGCCGCCGTCTACGTCACTGGGTGCAGACAGCCTTCTGGGGTTTTGGAGCGAGGACCGCTCGTACACGTAGACGACGCCGCTCCCCTCGCCGGGGGCAGAGATGATGGCGAAGCGGTCGGTCAACGCGACTGCGGCTCCGAAGTCCACGTCCGCCGGTCCGGTCAGCCTCGTCGGCTCACCCCATGCATCCTGGCTGCTTCGCTCGAACACGTACGACGTGCCCTCAATCGGCGCGCCGGCAAGAAAGGTCGCCTCGTCCGCAGCGATGGCTCGCCCGAACCCGTCCGGTGAGCGAGCCACGTCGGTCACGCGGATCTGATCGATCTCGCTCCACGTGCCGTTGGTGTCACTGAAGACATAGACAATGCCGGAGAGGGTCTGATTCCCGGCCTCCCCGACGAGGATCTGGTCGCCGCTGACGGCGATCGGTCCACCAAACTGTTGGGCAGCGAGCGGAGCTCCGAGGAGCAAAGCAAGAGCAAGCGAGAGCGTGCAGGTCGCGGTACGGTTCATCTGAGCGAAGCTCCTTCGGGAGATGTCTCCGGCGGACATCCTATCGAGGTCCAGGTCGCGAGGGACATAGAATTGGACCTCGGTCGGCGGACGTTGGCAATAGACGACCTTCGCGACTTGCCCGGCCTCTTGCGAGGCAGGGCCTCGAGAATCGATGCCAGGGCAACGTCCGAAACGATCAGAGCGTGATCGTGGTCGACGGGTGCGTGACGTGGATTGAGTCCCGTGAGAACAGGCTGCCGAGGTCGCGTCGAGCCCCTCTACCCTTCCTCCTGCTCGCTGATCGACCCCACACGACACTGACCATCCGGCTGCCGAAGCGTCGGGTACGAAACCCCCAGCTGCTCGAGGTACGAGTCATAGCGGCCTGAGTCGAAGTAGAACGGCCGCATGTCCTCGCGGAATTCGTCCATGATTTCCTCGTTCATCTCGATCGCAGGCTGGTCCGTGGACCGGATGAACGGCTCGTACTGGAGGTCCTGCGTCATCTCGTCGAAGTACTCCCACGCCTGATCGACGAGCTCCGGACGGGTCATGAAATCGAGGAGCGTCATGGCCTGGGCCATCGCACCCTGGGTCGCGCCTTTATGGGCTATGGGTGTCGCCATGGCGATCGCATTCGCCCAGTTGTGGCCCGGGAGCCCGGGGATGTTGGATGGGAAGGAAAGCGTCGCGGTGGGGACGTTCCATGAGATGTCCCCGATGTCATCGGCATACCCGGCGGTACGCTGTTCTTCGGTGAGTCCACCACGTAGCGGAGCGAGTTCCGTGGCAAGACCTGATTCCGGGCCAGCTACCTCGCGCTGTGTCGCTCGCGCGAAGCTCTGGTCGGCGTCCGTCCACTCGGGAAGGCCAACGCGCTCGATGTTCGAGTGCAGGGTCTCCGCGATCACCCGGTTGAAATGACCGGGCCAGGCCGAGCCGATGATGCGCGTCTCCTTGAGAGTCGTACCGGTCATCATCGCCGCACCCTGCGCCACGGAATCCCCGATCACGAAGAGATCCCGGATCTGCGGATAGTTCTTCTCACGGAAGTAAAACCAGACCGATGCCTCGGACGGCACAACGTTCGGCTGATCACCACCGTCGTAGATGATGGAGTGCGACCGGTGCTGGGTCCGGAGATGCTCCCGGCGGAAATTCCAGCCGACCTCCATGAGGTTGGCCGCATCAGCTGCGCTACGACCTCGCCATGGAGCACCCCCGGAATGCGCGGCGAAGCCCTCGAAGGTGAACATGGCGGACACCAGCCCGGTCCCCGGCGTCATACCCCAGTTGGTCGACAGGTTTGAGCCGACGTGTGCGTAGAGGACGATGTCGACGTCGTCGAACATGCCGTCACGCACGTAATAGGCCTTGGTCGCGACCAGCTCCTCGGCCACCCCGGGCCAGATCTGGATCGTGCCGGGCAGTCCTTCCCGCTCCATGAGTTCCTTCACGGCAATGGCTGCCGTGATCTGAACGGCCATCCCCGAGTTATGGCCTTCACCATGTCCCGGTGCGCCATCCACAAGCGGCAGGTGACACGCCACGCCGGGCGTCTGGGAGGCCTTCGGGATGTTATCGATGTCCGTGCCCAGTGAGATCTTCGGCTCGCCTGAGCCCCAAGTAGCGACCCACGCCGTCGGAATGCCCGCGACACTCTCTTCGACGGTAAAGCCTTCGTTCCGGAGTAGACCGACGAGGTATCGAGAGGTCTCAAACTCCTGGAAGCCGAGCTCGCCGTAGCTGAAGATCTGGTCGACCACGTCAGCCGTGAAATCGCGGCGGTCCCGGATCGAGCTCACGAGCTGCGACTTCCAGTCTTCAATCTCTGCGGATTGAGCCGCGAGGTTGGCCGGGTGAGCCAGGGTCAGCGCGAGTGCGCATCCCAGCAGGAGGCAGAGCGTCGGTCTGCAGCGTCGTGTAGCGAAGCTGCACGGGCGTGGGTTTGTCATGGTCGCGCACGTTGGAGTGAACACCGAGGACAACATGCGCCGCATTCGAGGGCCCGGCCATGACTCGCGGCAGGAGTCAGCATCGACCGGAGGCAGTCCGCATCGCTCTCATATCCATCTCCCCGTCAGCACGTCGCCAGACGCATGCCGCCATCATTCGTGCCCAGGCACCTGTTGAAGGTGCAACGCACATGCCAGCTTCCAGCTATGGACAAACTGACCTCGCGCCAGCGGGCGCATCTCCGGAAACTGGCCCACCATCTGAAGCCGATCGTGCTCGTCGGAACCGACGGCGTCACTCCGGCTGTCCTGAGCTCCGTGAACGATGCGTTCCGCACCCGTGAGCTCATTAAGGTGAAGCTTCAGGAGTCGGCGCCGCTCCACGTGAAGGACGCTGCCGGCGAGCTTTCCTCGGGTGTCACTGGAGCCCACTCGGTGCAGACGATCGGACGAACCATCGTTCTGTACCGTCCCGATCCGGAGACCCCCGAGATCAAGCTGCCCAAGGCCGGCAGCTGACATGTCCCGCGCGTTCGTCAAGGAAGACGATCACGAAATGGAGCCGGAGTTCCGGCTCCCCGATTCGAACTCACCGTACTACGCAGAGGCGGCCGCATGGGCCCTGATCCAGGGTGCGGACGAGGGTAACTCCCGTGCCGCTGAATTGGCGACCGGGTTCGAGTGGGGTGATGCGGCGCTCGCCAGTGAGGTGGAGGCGATCCTCGAGCGAGCCGAGTCGGACGGTCAGGACCGAGTTGCCCAGCTAGCGCGTCGATACCTCAGAGGGGTGAAGCGCTAGAGCTCAGGAGTCTCCGTCAACGACTGCTTCCGCCTCCATCTCGACCAGGTAGCCGTTGCCGATCAGACCCGCCCGGACCAGCGTGTTCGCCGGCTGGATGTGGCCAAGGCGCTCCCCGTGTGCGCGAGAGATCGACTCGGCATCGTTCGGCTCAACTACATAAATCCGCGTCCGCACGACGTCGTCGAGCGTGCCTCCGAGCGACTGGATCGCACCTTCGATCTTGTCGAGACAGAAGTGGGCCTGCGAGCCGGCGTCTTCACCACCGATGAGGCGATCACCGTGCGTCGCCGTTGTCCCGGACACGAAGATCCGGTCACCTTTGCGGACGGCTCGAGCGAAGCCCGCCAGGTCCTCCCAGATGGTGCCGCTCAGCGCCCTCGTCCGATCCCCGGGGCCAGGTACGACCGGATACGGAGAGGGCATCTCCTCGAAGTGGTCGCTCAGATCACCCGCGGCCGTAAGGAACGGCGGCTTTCGGTACTCATCCCCGCAGTCACCCGGGATCGGATCGAGCGCCGCGACCGCGGCCGCGATCTCTTCACGACTCTCCTCGTCCATCGAAAAGCCGAACAACCCCGCGGTCTCATCGATGTGGTCACTACGACCCAGCCGGGCACCTACGATGATCCCGCCGACGGTTGGTGCCTCGAGCATCGAACGGCAGGCGACGTTGGCGACGGACACCTCGAGCCGACGGGCGGCGCGCGCCAGAGCGGAAAGGAGATCCTGATAGCGGGACCAGCCGCCGGCCGCATCAATGAAGCGTTTGTACTTCATCTGCGACCAAGTCTCGAGCGCGTCGATCTCGGGCTCGGGGACACCGACCCAGCGCTCACTGAAGAAGCCACCTGCGACCGTACCGAAGGCCAGGAGCTTCACCCCACGCTTCTGACATAGCTGCGTCATCGCCCCTGCAGCGCGCTGGTCCAGAAGTGAGTAGCACACCTGGTTCGAGACGATGTCGACGCCGGATTCCAGCAGCATCCGAAGGTGAGCGGTGTTTGTGTTCGTCAGTCCCAGATGCCCGATCAGCCCCTCCTCACACAGGTCTTGCAGGTGGAAGATGCAGTCGAGCCAGGAGGGATCGCTGTAGCTCCAGGCGTGGAACTGCAGCACGTCGATGACATCGACCTGCATGCGTGATCGAGCGGTTTCGACCGCCGCGCGCACATCGTCCGCTGTATGCGGACCGGGCTTCGGGACCCACTTGGTGAGCAGTTGAGCCTGGCCGGGAGATTCGGAGGCGAAGTGCCCCGCGATCAACTCCGACGATCCGTAATGGTCGGCCATGTCGAAGGTCGTCAGTCCGGCTTCGACGTACCGCCGCAGTTCCGCAGCACCAGTCGCCGTATCGACCGCTCCGCCATCCCGCTCCATATCCGCGATCTGCCACAGTCCTGTCAGCACGCGAGAAATCTCCAGCCCGGGGGCGAGCTCGATCCGCTCCACCTTGCTCATTCGGTCCCTTCGTTCGTTCGGTTGGGTCGCCCGGCCCGTCGGCCGCGCGGGTCAGTAGCTTATTCCGGCGGCAAGTCGGCAAAGATCGCGTCCACGTCGACTCCGTCTGCCTTCAACTTCGCCACTTCCCTCAGGTAGATCACGGTTGAGCCCGCCATGACCGCGATCCAGAGTGGGGTCGAGTGGAAGTACCAGGCGGAGAGGTCTGCGGTCAGGTCTTTCCAGATGTGCACGCCGAGGAAGAGTGTCAGCAGCAGCACACCCGCGAGTGCGAGTGGAGCCTGGATTGACCGGTTCCGTACGACGGTCATGCGCGACGCAATCTCCGGATTACGACGCGGAAGGGTCAGCACCGTGAGGCACATGACGCCGAAGTTCACCAGCATGGACGTGACCAGGATGTCGACGCCCAGGAAGAAGTCGCCGGCGAAGTGGCTGCCGAGGATCGCAGCCGTTGCCATCAGGCCACTCAGCACGAGTGCCACGTGCGGTGTGTGCCACGTCGGGTGAACCCTGGCTACACCCCGCGGGAACACCCCGTCTTCGGCCCAGGCGAACATCAGTCGTGATACGGCCAGCAGCATCGCCGGCAGATCATTGATCAGCGCAATCGCCGCGCCCGCGACGATCAGCGCCGTCCACTGCGGCTCCAGCACGTACCCGAGCAACCCAGGCGCCGTCAGGTCACCGGCCTGAGCACGCTCGGCCACAAACTGCCACGGCACAGTGTTGTACACGGCCGCGGTGAAGAAGAAGTAGAAAAGTCCGACGGTACCGATCGCGATGCCGATGGCCAGCGGAAGCGCGCGTTCGGGATTCTTGGCTTCACCTCCTGCCTGCGCGATCGAATCAAATCCGATGAAGCTCGAGAAGAGGACGGCTGACGCTGCGAGGAGTTTGCTCCAGGAGAACTCCGCGGTGATATCGGGCACGGTGGCGCCTTCGCGCGCCATGAGTCCGGCGGCGAAGTCGCCCTGGTCGAACAGAAATCCGGCGACGATCACGACTCCACCAAGCACGAACATCACGAACATCAGGGGAACGAGAACGCGCTGCACGTTGCCGACGCCTCGCATGTTGATGCCCACAGACGTCCAGAGAAACGCGAGGGCCAGACCGACCCGCACGGGCCCCTGGTCAAGTGTGGCCGCCATGCCGTCGAAACCGAACGCCAGGACCGCGTCCCGGATGAAGGGGATCATGACATAGGAGACGACCCCGATGGCCACGGAGAGGCCGAACCACTGCGAAAAGCTCGCAACGAAGCCGAGGTAGGGACTCAGCCCTCGACTGGCGTAGACGTAGCTACCTCCTGCCCGAGGCATCGCAGACGACAGCGTCGCATAGGCAAGAGCCGCGAGCACCGCAGGAATCGCGGCCAGCAGGTACGCCGGCAGCACGTACGGCCCAATTCCGGGCACACTCCGCTGCAGCATGAAGGGGATGATGTTGATCGCGGCTCCGAGCATCGAGCAGATGCCGGTGGCTGCGAGCCCGAGGAGCCCGAGTCTACGCTCGAGTCCTGTGCTTGATTCCTGGGCCATGTGAAGAGGGTTCAGGTGTTGTGGATGGCCGTTGCCAGCCGTGGGAGGACCAGCAGCGCCATCGTCGCCGCGGCCATGGTACCGATGATCACCGCCAATCCAAAACGTTGGGTCGGTGGAAAGGACGACAGGGCGAAGATGCCGAAGCCCGCGCAGATGATGGCAGAGGCACCGAGAATAGGCCGTCCGATCTGCGCCACTGCACTCGCCCACGGGGTGACTGATCCAGCCGCGACCAACCGCCGCACCCGGATCACCAGGTGGATCATCGAGTCCGCACCGATCGCCAGCGCGATGTTCGCCGCCGGGGATGTGATGATATCGATCGCGATCCGGGCGTGGCCGAACGCACCGAGAATCACGAGCGGGATCGCGCCGAGGCAGACCCACATGGCCCCGGCAATCAGGCCCGATCGAGCGACGATGAGTGCGACACCGAAGAAGAGGGCCATCAGACCGCCGATCCCGATCTTCAAGGACGAGGTGATCAGCCGACCAAGCTGTGCCTGTAGGTCATAGAGACCCGCCATGACGTCCACACGAAGTCCGGTCCCTTCCCCTCGTTCGGCCAGTCGAGCCATCACGAGTTCGCGGGGTTCGTCGACCGTCTCCCTCATTCGCAGGGAGTAGCGAGCTACATCTCGCTCCGCTGAGACGTAGCCCAGTGCGACACCGCCCAGTGCGGCACTCGACGCCAAGTCGAGGAGCATGCTCACCGGAAGGAAGCCAGCCAGCGGAATGGTGCGTCCGTGATCGACCAGAAGTGTCGGGGACAGCACCACGCCCACCGCTGAGTCCGCTTCGAGTACTTCCTGAAGCGCCTCCAGCCGCGGGTAGACCTCGCGTGAGTCCACCGAGCCCCCCGCTGGATCCGAGACGACAATGTCGAGCGTGCTACTCCCGCCGTCGGCATCCACCAGCGCCAGGCCCTCGCGAAGCTCCGAGCCCGGAGCGAAGTAACTCAGCAGGCCTGGATCGGTATCCAGTCTGGGCAACCCGAACGCGAGAAGAGTGACGACGAGGACCGCGCCACCCAGAACGGCAGGCCGAGCACCCAACGTACCAGCGTGTGCTTCCGTCGTGACCGGCGGCGTAACGCGAGCCCACCGCCCGAGCACACTCGGATAAACCAGGTAAGCGGTAGCCAGAGCGGTCACGGTGCCGACGATTCCGGCGACTCCGAGTTCACGTAGCGGCTGAGCGGTAGCGATGAGGAGGCTCGCGAAGCCCAGCAGAGTCGTGGTCATGCTCCAGAACGAGCCCTCCCATGTCTCCCCCAGCGCCTCCAGGATGAGCGACGATCGGTCTTCACCAGCCGCGCGCCTCCAATTCGCGGTCAGGAAGACGACGTGCGACAGCGTGAGCACGAAGACGATCGTGACGAGGTTCGCGGTAAGGAGCCCGATGCCTACACCGAGTCCCTGCACCACCAGAAGTGTCACCGAGACCGAGACAAGGCACGTCGCGAGGGTACCCGCCACGATCGCGACGTCTCGGTATACGATCCCGACGAGAAGCGCGAAGACGAATACCGCAGCGAGGCTGAAGACGATCAGATCTCGATACAGGCTTCGTCGGATCAGTTCAACGATCGCGGGTACGCCCGAGACGACGATGTCGAGCGCGTCCGACTCATACTGCTCGACCACCTGCTCGACACGAGGAAGCAGTACCTGCGGATCCGTATCGTCGACCTGAAGTACAATGTTCGTCGCGTCTGGATCGGGCGTCAGGAGGATTCGCCCGAAGAGTGGGCTGTTTGACGGATCATCGGTCCCAATGCTGAAGCCGCTTTCGATACCGTCGACCGTCAGCAAATCTGTCGTCAGCTGAACGATTGCTTCTCGATACTCGTCGTCGCCGCCACCCAGGTGCGCAACACGGAGGATCAGTTGCGCTCCCGCCGGAAAGGCTTCGGCGACCTCCCGGGAGGCCTCCATCTGCGGGTCGTCTTCGGCAAAGAAGAAATCACCCTGCACGCGAGGCGACAGATCGACGAAGGTGACAACGGCGGCTACACCGAGGGCGGCGAGGCCGAGAGCCAGCCACCCCGCCAGCGTCGACGTCCAGAACTTCAGCAGGAGTCGGTCAGCGGGCACTACAAACATGACCGACGCACCGAGTCATCGGATTCCGGAGAGGATTTGGTCGTAGGTACCCACGGCGATCGCCACCGCGAGCTCTTCGAGCACGTCCCTTTCGATGATACGCATCTGGTCCGCAATCACTGTGGGATCGAAGAACACCTCGAGATTCGTCGGGATTTCGAGCTGCCCTGGATCTCCATCGAACTCACCCCGTGTGAACGGTCCAGTCTGCGTGGACGAGGCGGTAAAGCGGTTCACCTCACGACCTGACGGATCCACCAAGATGATGTCCGACTCGACGTGATACGTGAGCATGCCGTCGAGCGTGTAGTACTGGACCGTATCCATGACGGTTGTGCGGCGTGCACCCTGTCTGACATTGCGCTGCACCACGGCCTCGTACTCGACGCGATCGATGTCCTCTTCCACCACGTCGATACCGGACAGACGGATCATCACGCCCAGGTCCGCTCCGATGAGGTCGAGGGCTCGGCCCACGAGAAGTGGTGACTGCGTCGTCTGGCCGCGCAGCAGGCCTCTGAGCTCGGTACGCAGAATCAGCGGGTCGGCCATCGCGACGAAGAGCGGCGGTCGGGTCCAGTGATCGAGATTCAGATCTGCATCCAACGCTACCTCGAACTCACCACCGAGCCAATCGCGGACTCCGGGGTCGGCGATGACCGGGACGACCGCGACCACGATCGTTCCCGCCGCCAGGGCGGACTCCTGAACGTCACGCACGGAGACGACCGTCTCACGGGTCGGAGAGTCTCGTACCTCGAGTGCCTGCTGTGCCAGATCGTACGCACTGCGGGGGAAGTCATCCTCCAGCTCGATCCCGGCCCAATCCAGGAGCACGCGCGTCTCAGCGTCGTACGAGGCCTCAACTTGGATGCGTGACGGAAGGAAATCGCCGCGAGCCCGTCGGTACATTATCACCGCCTCGTCCCAGCGTCCTTCCTCCGCCGCACGATCACCCTCGAACATCCGCCAGTCGATGGCCGTGTTGAAGAGGGTCCGCCGATTGTCCGAATAGTCTGAAGGAAGCGTCAGACGCTCGCCGACCTGACGAATGCGGGAGAGCATCTGGTCGATGGTCTGGTACTGCCCCGCGGCTTCGACGGGATCGCCACTTCGCTCGAGGTCATCCGCCTCATCCATAGCGACCATGACCGCGGAATCCCCCGCTGCCCGCAAAGCGTCTCGCGCCTGGACCAGCTCTCGATCTTTCTCGATCGCTTCGGAAAAACGGTACACGGCGTCGACGAAACGCCCTTGCGACTGGAGGGCGAGTCCCTCGTTCAAGCGGTCCTCTGCGGAGGCGCACGCCGACGCAATGAGGAGCATCAGCGGGAGGAGTGTACGGACACGCACTGACGGCATCGCCGGAGCTTTTCTGAGGATTGTCTCAACGGCCATCAGTATAGTCCGCCTCTCGCCCGGAGTCAGCATTCCTCTTGTTGGGCTTCGCGCGGTCGCCCAGCTTGCTCACCCCATTTCGACAACCCGGAGGACTCATTGGCTCAGGTTCGGTGGACACACCTGGCGGCTCTGCTACTGATCGTCGGTAGCGCCCCGCTCTCGGCGCAGGAGCAATTCGACTCCTATCCGGCCGCTCGGATGGGCGGGAACTACATGCACAATTTCTACTTCCCTCCTGCTGTGAACTCGGCGCCGTGGGCGCCCTCATGGGCACCGGACGGAGAGAGCGTGGTCGTGTCGATGCACGGCTCAATCTGGAGTGTCAACGTTGATAGCGGCCTGGCAGTCGAGCTGGTGAGCGGACCTGCGTATTACTCGTCTCCGAACTATTCACCCGACGGGCGCTGGCTCATCTACACTGCGGACGACCACGGTCGCTCGATCGGGCTGGAGATCCTGGATCTGGAAACGGGGGAGACACACGCCCTCACCGATGATGAAGAGATCTATATGGATCCGTCGTTCAGCCCGGACGGTACCCGGGTTGTCTACGTCTCCACAGAGCCTACGGGCTACTTCAACGTCTTCGTGCGCGACTTCGCCGAAGGGCAGTGGACCGCAGAAGGCGTCGCCGTCACCGCGGACAACAGCTTCGGCAAGGACCGCCTCTACTTCGGGTCTGAGGACATCCACATCAACCCGACATGGTTCCCTAACAACGAGGAACTGCTCCTCGTTTCGAATCGCGACGTCGCACTGGGCAGCGGCAACGTATTCCGAGTTCCAGCTCGTGCCGATGGTTTCGAGGATCGAGCCCAGGTGCTCGCGGAGCAGACGCTCTACCGGACGCAGCCCGATGTCTCGATCGACGGGAAGCGGTTCATCTTCTCTTCGACCCGCGGCACGGCCGACCAGTTCAACAACCTGTATGTGCAACCCACAGTCGGTGGCGAGCCATACAAGATGACGTTCTTCCAACACGACGCCTTCCACCCACGCTGGTCGCCGGACGGCGAGTGGATTGCGTTCATCGACAACAACGGTGTCAACGGGCTCCCGCGTCTGCGACTCCTCGAGACGTACGGAGGTCAGTTGGTCGACGTCGAGATCACCGGGCGACGCTGGCTCAACCAGATGGGTCGCCTGAGCATGACCACGCTTGGCGCTGACGGTCAGCCCACGGGAACACGCGTGCACGTGACCGCCGCAAACGGGAAGTTCTACGCGCCCGACGATCAGTACGCCCGTATGCCGGAGCGTGCCCGAGTCGGCGCCTTCCATCATGAGGGGTCGTTCGAAATCGAGCTTCCCGTCGGTGAAACAGAACTCGTCATTGTGAAGGGTTTCGAGCACACACCGGTGGAACGGACCGTATCGATCGAATCGGGCCAGACCCTGGAGCTGACTGTTCAGCTCGAGCAGCTCGTCGACATGTCCGCGAATGGGTGGCACAACGGCTCGACACACGTCCATGCCAACTACGCAGGGAATCTGCACAATACGCTCGAGAACTTGATGATGATGTCGGAGGCCGAAGACCAGGACATCGTGCTCGAACAGATCGCGAATAAGGACAACCGCATTCTGGACTACCAGTATTTCGTCCCGGGGGGCGGCGAGCATCCACTTTCGACGGATGACATGGTGCTGGTTGTAGGGCAGGAATACCGACCACCGTTCTACGGACACGTCTTCATGTTCGGCATGCAGGAGCACCTGATTTCGCCCTTCACGACCGGCTACGAGGGGACCGGTATCGAGAGTCTCTATCCGTCAAACACGGACATGTTCAGGAAGGCCAAGAGGCAGGGTGCGTGGACCGGCTACGTCCACTCCTTCTTCAGCGGTGATCCGCTGGAGGGAAATCTCGGTGGGGCGAAAGGCTTCATCGTGGACGCAGCGCTCATGACCGCGGACGCAGTCGAGTGGTCGACGTCCCAGGACGGCTGGCCGCCACTGTACGCTGCATGGTCGAACGGGCTCAAGCCATCGCTCGTGGGTGGCGAGGACTCGATCAGCAGCTTGCACACGACGCCGCTAGTCGGGTCCGTAAGGACGTACGTCTACATCCCGGATGATGAGCTGACGATGCGCGGCTGGCTGGATGGTATGAAGAACGGTCATGCGTTCATGTCGAACGGCCCGCTCGTCGAGTTCGACGTCGGCGGGAGGATCCCCGGTGAGACGGTCTCGATCTCCGAGGGACAGGACGTCGTCGCGTCCCTCGAGGTCATGTCGATCACGCCTCTGGAGCGTGCAGAGATCGTCTTCAACGGCGAGGTGATCGCATCGATCCCCTTCACCGGTGATCGCAAGAGCCTCTCGTTCGAGCGGTCATTCCGCCCGAATGAGTCGGGGTGGTATCACGTCCGGGTGAACGGCGCGGAGGGGGAAAGCTTTCCCCTGGATATCGCCTGGGTGCAGGCCGCGACGAACCCCGTCTGGGTGGAGATCGACGGCGCTCCCGTGCGATCCGTGGACGCGGCCGACTATGCGCTCGCGTGGATCGACAAGCTCCAGGAGATGGCGGAAGAATGGTCGTACTGGAGGTCGGATGCCGAACAAGCCCACGTATACGGACAATTCGAGGAAGCCCGCGATGTGTATCGCGCCCGGAGAGCTGAAGCCGAAGGCCGCTGAGCGTCAGGCACCGGGCGGTCTGGTCAGAGAACTGGGGGTAGCCACGAACGCGGCTCCCCCGGTTCACGATCCGCCGAAGAGCGCAGCCTTGGCGTCGCGCACCTCGATCCCCTTGATCAGCTGTCCGACGATCTGGCGCCGCTGGCCGGTATGCCGATTCGTATGATCGTCGGGGAATTCGATGCCACGTGGGTGGACGCGAATCGAGCGACGCAGAACGCCCTCGAGTCCGTGGGAATCGTGACCCTTGTCGACATCGCAGGCGCCTAGGGACACGTGATGAACCGGCTGTCGGAAGGACTTGTCAGCTGAATCGACGGGGCACTGGAGCGCCGACTCAGGACCAGGATCTACCCTGTCAGGTCCTCTGGAGTCTTCGGACGAGAACTCCCGCTAACCGGCTGGCTCATCCGAGATCAGCTCGGTTTCGTTGTGGTTGGACCGGATCGCCGAGGGGCGAACGCGGATGGTCTTGTTTGCGACACCGCGCGCGGGCTCTCGCTGCCTGTCCTCGAGGAACGCGTCGATCGCTCTCCCGAGCACGAGACGGCCAGTTCTCCCTGGCCCGCCTTCAATGCCAGGTCCCCTGCCTTGTTGAACGCGGTGCCAACGTAGCCAGGATGAGCTCTCTCGCTCTCCTAGGCGACTCGAGTCAGTTCTGCGTCGATGTCCTGCGACGCCCGCTCGGAGTCCGAGTTCCCAAAGAGGCGCGAAAGAAAGGACATCTGGCCAGACTTCTACTCGACCACGTCGAAGAGCTCGATGTCGAAGATGAGCGTCTGGTTCGGCCCAATGGCTCCTCCGGATCCGTTCGGTCCGTACGCGATATCAGACGGAATCCAGACGCGAATCTGGCCACCTTCGCTGAGAAGGAGCAGCGCTTCGGTGAACCCCGGAATTAGTCGGCCTGGCGCACTCGAGAAGACCACAGGATCGCCCTCGTACGAGGAGTCGAACTCGGTGCCGTCGATCAGCGAGCCCCTGTAATGGAGTCGAACATCCTCTCCTCCGGCCGGAGATGCACCGTCGCCCTCACGTAGCATCTCGTATTGCAAACCACTCTCCGTGGTGACCACACCGTCCCGCTGGCCATTTTCCGCGAGGAACGTCTGCCCTTCCGCCAGATTGTCCTCAGCCTCACGAGAACGATCCGCCTGTGCCGCAGCCTCGATCTCCTGTCCAAATTGCTGCAGGACGGTCTGGAGCTCTGCCGGCTCGATGTCCGGGTCGTTGCCCTGAAGCGCGTCTTCGATGCCACGCATGAAGGCAGCGCGATCCAGGCGCTCGCTGGCATCCGAAAGCTGCTGGCCGACATTCAGGCCAATGCCGTAGCTGGCCTTCTGGTCGTTCGAGTCTAACGCCGCGTTGTCGAACGAAGCGGACGAGCCATCCGGTGTCGAGCACGCACCGAGCGCGATGGAGGTGGCGAGCAATGCCGCGCCGATTCGGACAGTCATCGGATATCCTTGGGAAGGTCGAAATTTGAGGCTTAGGAAACTAACCCGAGCCTCGCGCGAGCCCAACGCCGACGTCTGTCCAGATCGACATGCCGACCACAAGTTGTCCCACCTCATTACACGATTCGATTCGGCGGAGAGTGCACGATGTTGAAGACGCTATTGAGTATGGGTGCGATCGCCGCCCTCATCTTTCCCACGCTACCCTCCGCGGTCCTTGGCCAGTCGGTCGATCCGCAGGCAGTCCTGGCGGACAAGAGTTTCGTCGCCCCGACTAATGACATCGCGGACATGGTGCTGGCGCCCCGGTACCTGAACGTGAACCTGACGAACGTCAGTCCCGACAAGCGCTGGTTCGTCAATGAGGTCGGAGACGGTCCCGTCACGATGGATCGCTTTTCTAAGGACTTCGACGAGCTTGGCGGCGTATTCATCGACTACACGGCGAATCGCCATCGGAATCTGACGATCCGGACGAACATAGGTCTCACCGTGATCTCGGCCCTAGACGGGTCGGTGACGGAGGTCGATGTGCCGGGTGGCGCCCGGGTCTCGAACGCGACCTGGTCACCCGACGGCAAACGACTCGCATTCTACGTCCACACGGATGAAGAGACACACATCTATGTCGCCGACCCCTCTGACGGAGACAGCCGTCGCGTTACGAGTCGACCTGTGCTCGCCACGATGGTCACCGGCTTCGAGTGGACCAGCGACAGTCAGGAGATCGCCACGGTTCTCGTGCCGGACGACAGGAGCGCCCGGCCACTTCCGTCGCGCATCCCAACCGGTCCACAGGTGAAGCAGACCGAAGAAGGTGAGAACATGCTTCGCACCTACGCGAGCCTGATGGCGACGCCCTACGACGAGGAACTCCTCGAGTGGCATACGACGGGCCAGCTCGCGGTGATCGACGCCGATAGTCGGGACGTGACCGAGATCGGTGCCCCGTCGATGATCACCACCTTCGATTTCTCTCCGACCGGCCAGCATGCGCGCGTCGAGACGATGAAGAAGCCATTCAGCTACGTCGTCCCGGTACGAAGCTTCGGCCACGTGGAAGAAGTGTGGGACAGGAACGGCACGGCACTGGTTCAGCTCGCAGAGGAAGACACGCAGACGGGTCTCGACGGTAATCTTCCGACGGCACCCGGCGTGGGTGGAGAGTCAGATGAGCCCGATCGCCGCGACCTCGCGTGGCGAGCCGACGGCGCTGGACTGACCTTCCTTCAGGAAGAGGCGGCAGAAAGAGATGAAGACGAAGCTGAGGATGACGATCGGGACAGCACCACGGACCGCGTCATGCTCTGGGCTCCCCCCTTCGATGATGCCTCCGCCTCCGTCGTATACGAGACGGAGTCTCGGATGTCCGCTCATCGATTCAATGCGGCCCACTCGATGCTGTTCGTTACTGAGCGTCCGCGAAACGGCGGTGGCCGCACCGCTGCCAGCGGCACGGTAACAGAGTACGCTGTCGACCTCTTGACCCCCGAGACGACGTTCACGGTCGTCGAGTACGAGTCGGACGACTTCTACGCCAACCCGGGCTCGCTCATCAACGAAGGTGGGCGGGTGCCTGCCAACAACCGGTTCGGTGGGGGAGGCGGCGAGGCGCAGGTCGTGGAGACGTCGGCCGATGGCACTGCCGTCTTCCTGTTTGGCAGCGAGTACAACGAAGACCCGATGCTCGAGAGTCCGAAGAACTTCATCGATCGTGTCGACATCCGGTCCGGTGATAAGACCAGGGTGTTCGAGGCCGACAACGACGGCGAGTACAATAGGGTCGTCTCGGTCCTCGACGCAGACGCCGCATCGTTTGTCGTCGCGCGGGAGTCCCCGACTGAAATCGCGCAGTCACATCGGGTCGACAATGGCCAGATGACCCAGCTGACGAATAACCTCGACTACACGCCGCAGATGACGAACGCGCCGCGGCAGCGGTTCACGGTGGAGCGTCCGGACGGCTTCCGATTCCTCGTGAATGTGACGCTGCCGCCGGGCTATCAGCAGGGCACGCGCCTGCCCGCGATGTTCTGGTTCTATCCGCGCGAATACACCGACCAGGAGAGCTACGACGAGCGCGGACGCACCTACAACAAAGATGCATTCCCGAACTTCGGCACCCGCTCGATGCAGTATCTGGTGCAGCTCGGGTACGCCGTGGTCGAGCCCGACGCCCCCATCGTCGGCAAGGCCGGCCAGATGAACAACAACTACGAGCACGACCTGCGAAACAACCTCGCGGCGGTGATCGACGAATTGGATCGGCGAGAGCTGGTTGACCGTCAGAGGTTGGGGATCGGTGGACACTCATATGGCTCCTTCTCGACCGCGAACGCCATGGTCCACACACCATTCTTCAAGGCCGGAATCGCAGGCGACGGCAACTTCAACCGCACGCTGACCCCGCTCATGTTTCAGAGCGAGCGTCGCGTCTTCTGGGATGCAAAAGACGTCTACACGTCCATGTCGCCGTTTTTCCACGCCAACAACATGACCGGCGCGCTCCTCATCTATCACGGAATGATGGATCAGAACGTCGGAACGGCACTCGATCACGCCCCTCGCATGTTCCACGCGCTTAACGGGCTGGATAAGGAGGCCTCCATGTACCTCTATCCGTACGAGGACCACGGGCCTGCAAGCCGCCGGACGCTGCTGGACCTGTGGGGCCGCTGGACGGCATGGCTCGATGTCCACCTGCGGGACGCTGGAGACAAGCCGGTCACCCAATAACAGGCTTCGTCGTCACACCGACTGGCCCGACGCGAAGGGGAGACGATGAAGGTGGAGTAAGAACGGCAGACTCAAGCGGATGCCAAGGATCTCCCGGTCGTGCCTGATTCGAACTGACGAACACGAGTTGGAAATCGACTGGCGGAGGTTCCGCGAACTCGAGGTCCCGCGCTGACGGATGCTCCAGCCTCAGCAAGACGAAACCCCACCCGGAAAAACCGGGTGGGGTTTTCGTTTGCACCCACGTCACCCACAATGGCGTCTCGACCATTCCCTGACCGGATTCTTCGATGCCGCATTTCGTCTTCCGCACGCGCCCTGACTCCGATGCTCGCTCACCTGCGCGCGGCAGGCCCGGCATTCTCGTGGCAGCGTCGCTAATGATCGCTGCTGCCGGCGTGATGCCCACCCATGCAAAGGGCCAGGTCGACTCCGATATCGCAGCACGCGTCGATGAGGTCTTCTCCCAGTGGGATACCGAGATGTCCCCCGGATGCGCCGTGGGCGTGACGCAGAACGGAGAGACGCTGCTCGAACGCGCGTACGGTATGGCCGACCTCGAGTGGGGCATCCCGAACACACCGGAGACGATCTTCGAGGGAGGATCGGTCTCGAAGCAGTTCACGGCCGCGGCGGTGAGCCTGCTCGTGCTCGATGGCGTGCTTTCGCTGGATGACGACGTCCGCGAGTGGGTGCCTGAGCTTCCCGACTACGGCCACACCATCACGCTGCACCATCTCATGACCCACACGAGCGGTCTGCGTGACTGGGGAAGCGTAGCCTCCATTTCCGGGTGGGGCCGTGAAGATCGTGCTCATGATCACGACGACGTCGTCGACATCCTGAGTCGACAGACCGAACTCAACTTCGAACCCGGGCTCGAATACTCCTATAGCAACAGCGGATACAACCTGCTTGCCGTGGTCGTGGACCGTGCGAGCGGCATGCCGTTCGCGGATTTTTCCAAGACACGACTCTTCGAGCCTGCGGGCATGATGAACACGCAGTGGCGGGACAACTACCGTCGGATTGTTCGGGGCCGGTCCTCTGCGTACAACCGCACCGAGGACGGCTGGGAGATCAATCGGCCGGTGGAGTACGTGCACGGAAACGGAGGTATCCTGACCACGGTCCGAGATCTCGGTACGTGGAACCAGGTCCTCACGACCGGTGGTCCGTGGGGCCAGGCCTTCCTGGGATTGATGCTCCGGCCTGGCGTCCTGAATGACGGCTCGGAGATCAACTATGCGGGCGGCCTGATGGTTTCCCCACTTGAAAACGTGCAGTCCGTGAGTCATACGGGCTCTACGGCCGGCTACCGGGCCTACCTCAGCCGCTTTCCCGAGCAGGGACTCTCCGTAGCCATGCTGTGTAACGCATCCAACGTCTCCACCGGTGGCAACGGCGGACGTGTCGCCCGAGCATTCCTTGGCGACGCGGTGCAGGACAGCGATACACCCGACTTCCGGGCCGAGTCTACCGGCTTCGATCTCCAGCCGTTCGTCGGCCTTTATCGGGAACCCATGACCGGTGGTCCGCTACAGATCGAGATGCGCGATGGCGTGCTCTATTCTGGTGCGACGCCACTTCTCCCCCTCTCGGGCTCGGAGTTCCAGGTCGGCTCCGGTGATCGGCGATACGTCTTCGAGCGTTACGGCGGCACCGTCGTTGGCTTCCAGGTCGAGGACTGGCAGTACTCGGATCGTCGCTACGACCGCGTTACCGCATGGTCACCGACTCCGTCTGAACTCCGTGCCTTCGAGGGTGAGTTCAGAAGCGAAGACGCAGAAACGACCTTCCGGGTGACCGCCACCGAGAACGGGCTCGAACTCTGGCAGCGCCCTAACGACACGATCGAGGTGCGGCCCGTTTACGATGATGCCTTTCGGTCCGGCGGTCGGATCGTGCGCTTCCGACGGGACGGCTCCGGCCGGGTGACCGAATTGGCGCTCAGTATCGGGCGGGTGTACGACATGCGGTTTGCGCGCATGGAGGGCTGACGGGCCACGGTGCTCTCGGGGCCGTGATCAGCCAGGAGCGGCGGTCAAGCCGCTGGTGGTTCCCATTGGCTCCGGATACTTTCGCCGCCTCTTGCCTGGAGGCGACCACGATGAAAACGCGTATGTCCCTACCCCGCGCTGCATTGACCCCGATCATCACTCTGGCGGTGCTCGGAGGGCACACCTCGCTCGACGGTCAGGAGACGGTCCGTCTGTCGCTGGATCACTACATGAATCTGGAGACCGTATCCGGCCCTCAGATCTCCCCCGACGGATCGCGGATCGTCTATACGCGCAGCTGGTTCGACATGGTGAACGACCGGCGTGAGTCGTCGTTGTGGATGATGGATACTGATGGGTCGCGCAGCCGGCATCTGCTCGAAGGAGGTGGCGCTCTATGGTCACCCGATGGGACGCGGATCCTGTTCACGGCGCCCGGCGAGCCAGGAGGTGCACAGATCCATGTTCGCTGGATGGACGCGGAGGGTGCGACGTCACAGATCACACGCCTGCAGAATGGACCGGGCAACGTTCGTTGGTCTCCGGACGGCAACTGGATCGCCTTCACCAGCCGCGTGGGCAGTCGGGCCGATTTCGCGGGTGTCACGTTACCCGATCGCCCAGACGGTGCGCAGTGGACCCCCGGGCCGAAGATCGTCGAGCGGGCCGGATACAAGCGTGATCGTGCAGGGTACGTTGACACCGGTTGGACGCACCTCTTCGTAGTTCCAGCTGAGGGTGGTACGCCCCGTCAACTGACGCGCGGAGACTGGAATCACAACGGCGTCGCCTGGAGTCCCGACGGGACGGAGATCTACTTCACCTCGTACCGGACCGAAGACTGGGACGCGCCGGAGCACTGGCAGGAATCGGACGTCTACGCAGTTCAGGTCAGCTCGGGCGACATCAGCCGGCTCACCGATAAGCGGGGTGGTGACGGATCTCCAGTACCGTCGCCTGATGGGTCTTTCATCGCCTACATCTCGGGCGACGAGCATCAGGACACATACCGAAACTCCCGCATCCATGTCATGAATCGCGACGGATCTGGGCAGCGCAGCATCTCGGGGGAGTACGACCGCCAGGCGGGTGGCCTCATGTGGTCGCCGGACGGGAGCGGCCTGTACTTCAACGTGTCTCGCGAAGGGTACCGGAGCCTCCACTTCGTCTCGGTGGACGGAGGTGTGGATCAGGTCACGGAGGGTAACCGCCTGATGACGCTATCGTCGTTTTCGGACGACGGTATGGCAGTGGGCACCATCACGAGCGCATACGAGCCGGGCGATCTTTACCGCTGGAGGCTGAACGCACCGGAAGATCCCATGCGCCTGACCGAGGTGAACGCCGACATGATGCACGACGTCGTCCTCGGCGAGGTCGAGGAAATCTGGTATCCCTCCGCCCCGTTTGACATTCAGGGTTGGATCGTGAAGCCGCCGGATTTCGACCCCGAGCGGGAATACCCGCTCATGCTCGCCATCCACGGCGGTCCGCACGGCATGTACAATGGGGGCTTCAACTTCGCCTTCCAGGAGCACGCGGCGAATGACTACGTCGTCCTCTACACGAATCCACGTGGCTCGACCGGGTACGGCACCGAATTTGCGAACGCCATCCAAAACGACTATCCCGGCGTCGACATGCAAGACCTGATGCGCGGCGTGGACTACATGCTCGAGACAGGGTACATCGACGAGGACAACCTGTTCGTGTACGGCTGCTCAGGTGGCGGTATCCTGACGACATACATCGTCGGCAATACCGACCGCTTCACCGCCGCCTCCGCCAACTGCCCGATCGTGAACTGGATGTCTGCCATGGGCACATCCGACGCGATCGGCTACATGCGCACCTTCGATGTCCCGTTCTGGGAGGATCCGACCGAGTGGATCGACCGCTCGTCGATCTTCTACGTGGGCAACGTGACCACGCCTACGATGCTGATGACCGGAGAGCGGGATCTGCGCACACCGATGGGCCAGACCGAGGAGTATTACCAGGCGCTGCAGTATGTCGATGTACCCACGGTCATGGTCCGATTCCAGGATGAATGGCATGGAACCGGGTCACGTCCCTCGAACTTCATGAGAACACAACTGTATCTTCGGAAGTGGTGGGAGAAGTGGGGCACCCACGATGCCAGACTTGTGAGTTGACCGTTCGTCAGACCTTTCCTGAGAAACAGATAGCGCTGCGCATGATCCGGACCGATCTTCAAGGGTTCTCCGGTGTATTGCTTCGTCCCGGGCGACTGGTAGAGTTACGTCCCGGTTTCGAAATGAACTTGTGATCGTTTTGAGCACTTCATCGACCCAAATCAGTCCTGCGGAGCGCCTGCGCGGCATCCTCCCCGACGTCGAGATCGCTGCCCTTGCGCCGATCATCGAGGAAATCGAGGAGCTGAAAGTCCGCCGCAAGGCAGCGATTCTGGCTCATAACTACATGACGCCGGACATCTTCCATGGCGTCTCGGACCTCCGAGGCGACTCGCTCGCGCTGGCCCGCATGGCCGCGGAGACCGAAGCCGAGGTCATCGTCATGGCCGGCGTTCACTTCATGGCAGAAACCGCCAAGATCGTGAACGAGGAAAAGACCGTCCTCATTCCCGACCTGCGAGCGGGCTGCTCACTGGCTGATGCCATCACCGGCGCGGACGTCCGCCTGCTCAGGGAGCGCTACCCCGGCGTCCCCGTGGTCACTTATGTGAACACCTCCGCCGACGTGAAGGCCGAGTCAGACATCTGCTGTACCTCGGGCAACGCGGTTCAGGTCGTCGAATCGCTGGGAACGGACCGCGTGATCTTCCTCCCGGACCAGTATCTCGGGCGCTGGGTCGCGCAAAAAACCGACGTCGAGATCATTCTCTGGGAAGGCGCGTGCGAGGTGCACGAGCGCTTCACGGCCGAGGAGTTGCGCGGGTACCGGACACTCAATCCGGGCATCCAGATCATTGCGCACCCCGAATGCCCACCCGACGTACTCGATGAAGCGGACTTTGTCGGCTCCACAGCCGGAATGATCAACTGGGTGAAGTCGGAGCGTCCCAGACAGGTCGTCATGGTGACCGAGTGCTCGATGAGCGACAACGTCGCTGTCGAATCACCAGAGACCGAGTTCCTGCGGCCGTGCAACCTGTGCCCGCACATGAAGCGCATTACCCTGGAAAACATCCGGAACGCGCTGCGTGACATGAAGAACGAGGTCACGATCGACCCGGCGATCGCCGAGCGGGCTCGCCTGTCCGTCGAGCGAATGCTCGCGGTTCAGGTCTAACGCTACCACGTAAGACCATCGACATCGACGGCTTCCTTTCGTCGGCACTCACCGAAGACCTTGGTGAGCGGGGTGATGTCACGTCCGACGCGACCATCCCTGAAGAGGCCCAGGCGACGGCACACCTCGTCGCGCGTCAAGCCGGTTGTATCGCCGGACTGGCGGTCGCTCTCCGGTGCTTCGAGCTGCTCGACGACGAGATCGAGATCGGTGCCCTCACCCAGGACGGCGACGTCGTGTCGGCCGGAACGAGGCTGGCGACCATCCGTGGCGCCGCGCGCAGCATTCTGGCGGCGGAACGACTGGCTCTGAACCTGCTGGGTCAGTTAAGCGGCGTCGCGACCGCGACCCGGGCGCTCGTCGATCGTGTGGACGGCACTGACGCCCGTGTCATCGACACGCGAAAGACGGTGCCACTCCTGCGTAGCCTTCAGAAGATGGCCGTGGTGGCCGGGGGTGGTGATAACCACCGCATGGGCCTCCACGATCAGGTGCTGATCAAGGACAACCACATCGAGGCCGTGGGATCACCGTCGGAAGCCGTTCGTCGAGCTCGCACCCATGTCGGTGATGAGATGACGGTCGAGGTGGAGATCGAGCGACTGGACGATCTCGAGTCGGTCATCGAGGCCGGCGCTGACATCGTCATGCTCGACAATATGGCGCCTGAAGTCATGCGCGAGGCCGTCGAACAGGCGAACGGGCGCGTGTTGCTCGAGGCATCCGGAGGGATCACGCTGGACACCATCCGCGCCGTCGCCGAATCAGGCGTCGACGTCATCTCGGTGGGTGCTCTCACTCACTCGCCCCCCGCCCTCGACGTTGCACTGGACTTCGAGAGCTGAGGCGGAGGACCATAGCAGCCAGTGGGCCGTAATCGGCATCAACTCGGTCGTCGCGTTGTAGGCTGATGGGCGCCCACGTAGCTTCACCGCCCACTGTCCTGTAGCCCATCAGAAGGATGTCTCGAATGGCGGCACCACCGCGCCTCCTGCCTCTTCGTGTCCGCCTCATCCTCGCTGGACTCCTACTCCCGCTCATTGCGGGGATGACCGCAACACCCGGTCACGCTCAGGCCCAGAACACGTCATCGACGAACGACCTGGTGACGTTGTTCGAACTGGGGCAGCTCGTTAGGGACACGAACGGTGACAATGTCCCGGACGCCGTAGCAGGGTCCCTCCTGCTCGGCCCCTCTCCATCGACTGCCGAGCTCGCCGCCGCAGCCGAAGTGGCGGCCCGTCTGGGCTTCGAGACCATGGCGATGGACCTGCCGATCGCGCGCGGGGATGGTGGGGCTATACCCATTGTGATCGGGCGGAGTGGCCTCGCGGCATCCGGGATCACCGCAGCAGGCCTCGATCCTACCTCGCTGGATTCAGGAGAAGGCGCGGTCGGCGTAGTCGTGCGGGACGGACGGACATGGGTGATCGTGTCCGGCGGCGATGATGAAGGGCTGCTCGCAGCGGCTCGACTGTTCGCGGGGGTTTTGCCCCACACCCGGACCCTATCCACGGCATCACTGTCCGATGTGCGTGACGACCTGGCCGCCGCGCTCGAGGCCGCAGACATCGCGGGGGCCTCGATCCGGCTGACGCAGGCTCGAGCGAGGACCGATCGCGACGGCATCGCCCGACTCATCGTCGAGCTCACCGCAGACGATCCCGCCGCAGCCGCGGCCGGGCTCGACTTCCTCACGACAGTGGATCGAGACCCACCGACCAGCGAATCAGCAGATATCGAGGAGGGAGACGACCCGGAGACCGATCGCACCGAGACGGAGGATCCAGCCGACGCGGACGAGGACGACGAGCCCCGTAGCACCCCGAGCCCACTTGCCTACCCGGGCCTCGCGAGCGTCGAGGTCCGTATCGACGGGGGCGCCATCCTCCGACTGCCCGGTCGTGCCCAGGTCGATCGTCCTGGTCCGATCTCGGGACGGCCCGGTACAGGAGAAAAGGATGACCTCGATCTGTCGAGCGTGTACACGGCGGACGGTCTCCTCGGAGGCAGCCCGATCCCCAACCGCGTCGACGCCATCCTGGTGCCGGGCTCAGGTGGGGTCACCGGACTACCCGAGCTCGGGGCCCGACTGGGACTGGAGTCAACTGGATTCGCAGTGCCGCTCGTCCATCCGGCGGCCTCGTTGGAGCGCCCTGGAGCCCAGGCGACCATGGTGCTCACGGGCACTGGCAACCTTTTCACGGACCAACTCGCCGACAGTGGAACCATCGACGTCGCTGCGCTCGCGCCAGGCGAGGGACTGATTCAGCTCGTGCCCGACGCCTTCGGCTCGAAGTCGTCCCTTGTAGTGACCGGGGCTGACGAGGTGGGGGCCGAGCGGGCGCTCGAGCAGCTCGCGGTCGGCTTTCCTCACCTTTCGGAACGGGGGAAAGATCGTCCGACCGTCGAGGACGTTGAAACGGGTTTGTGGGACGCTCTCTCGGGCCACACACCTCTCGGCCAGGCCGCGACAGGCATCTACAAGCTCGGCCGAATCGGAGAGACTCTCGGCGAGGAGCAGATCGCTTCGGCATCCGTACTCATGTCGGTGGAGCACGCCGACGACGGGCTCGAAGCGTGGGTGCAGTCGCGTGCCATGGAGGTCCTTGGCACCAGTGACATCGACGTCACGATCGATAATCGAGATGTGCTGAATGCCAGTACGATCATCTACGAAGAGTCTCTGACCTTGCCCTCGGAGGTTGACCGGTTCCGCGCCCTGATGCGTGAGCAGGTCTACCCCAGCGCGCGTGGTCGCAACGTCCGTATCGAGGCTCGGCTCAGCGAGCCCCCGGAGGTGCGCGCTCAACTCACCGAAGAGACCCGAACCGCCTTGATCGAGGCCGGCGCTGATCCGAATGACACAGAGGTCGTCGTTCTGTCCGCGTTCAAGCAGGGGTACTCGTGGCTGTACGATATCATCCGGCCGCAGCTCGAGGGCCGGGACATTGGCGATATCGAGATTTCCTTCCTTCGGAACGATCCCCCGAAGGAGTGGCCCCAGCAGGCGATCCAGACGCGCGTGCGTTGGCTGCATGAGATCTACCCCATCGACGAGGTGCTCGCGGGTGAACTCGAACTCGAACTCGATCAGATCCGGTTTGAAGAGGTCACAGAGGGACCTACGTACACGGTCCGTGTGACCGACGCGTCCGGGGAGGAGATACTCTCTGACACCTTCGATCCGCATTACGTGATGCGCCCGTATTTCGATCGCTTCGAGGACTACGAGCACGTGCGTGTCACGACCGGTTGGCTCACGGCCGAGGCAGACGGACGAATCCTCGTCGATGAGCGCATCGCGACCGACCCCGAGACGTTCTGGGATCACTTCCAGGCGACGGTGCTCCCGACGATGTACGACCACGTCATGGACCTGCACGACGGCCTGCCCCGCGGAGGCAGCTCCGACGCTCCGTTCTTCGGTGAGTTGATTGTCGAACTCGAGATGAGTGAGCCTGACTTCCGGCTCGGCGTGGACAACGAGATCCATGCCCCGATGGACGCCCTGCACGAAGAGATCTACTTCGGCACCATCGAGTTCTTCGACGTCCTGGGCCGTAACTCTCGAGGCCAGGGGATCCAGTTCCCGGGTCGGATCCTCCCTGTCATGCGCCCCAAGGCCGACGGGTCGGCAGCGACGGCCGAGATTCGCGTCACCGGCTTCGCCACCTCTCGCCCTGCGGTCGTCGTCTCATACGAAACCGCGCAGGGCGAACAGGGTGAAGCGCGGCTGGACATTCCGAAGACGAGTCTGGCTCGACCCTCGGCGCGTCTCGCCCACGTTCGTGCGAATGAACCGGGCATCTCCCACATGGGGCTTCGTGTTCGAGTCGACACCGACAGGGACATGCGTGACAGCCTGATCACGGTCGCACGCGAGCAGGCCGTCGACGAGCGCATGGTCTCCGCGGAGATGGTCGTCGGCGTCATGGAGGAGATCGAATCGCTTCGTGGGGCGGGCATGTATACGTCGGAGCTCGCCTGGCAGGGACTCGGATCGATCGAACTCTGGGCGGAGTGGACCCACGAGCAGGACCCCGAGTCTCGACAGACCGTCGTCCTTGCTCCGAACGGCACACCTGAGCCCCTGCCCGACTGGCGTGCACTTCTGCCCGATGGCTGGAGCTACAGCGGTGATCGGATCGTGCAGTGGGATACACCCATCCCGCCGGTCGAAGGCCACGAAATGCTGGCCAAGATGACCGAGGCGTTCCCCGAGGCGACGATGTACCGCGCCGGACGCAGTTATCTCGGCAAGGATATCTGGGCCATGGACCTGATGCCCGCGATCGGATCGAGTCATTGGTCACACCTGAAGGCGACCACGTTCAAGCCGACCGTCATCTATTCGGCGCGGCAGCATGCGAACGAAGTCTCCTCGACGAGTCACGTCCTGCGCCACGCCGAGTTGCTACTCACCGACCCGGAGCAGCGAACGAAGCTCGATGACGTGAACGTCATCATTCATCCGTTCACAAACCCGGACGGGGCACAGACGGCGTATGACCTGTACCGCCTCACTCCGGACTACATCCTGCACGCGGGCTATCTCGGATCACTCGGACAGGACGCGACGTCCGGAAGTGGAGCCGACCACCCGATCTATCCCGAGTCGACCGTGCGTGGGCGACTTTGGGAGACCTGGCTGCCCGATGTCTTCCTGAATCCGCATGGCTACCCGTCCCATCAGGTGGTGCAGCTCTTTTCCGAGTATACAGGCCTGGTCCGACGGGGCCGGGTGACCGAGCGGAACTGGGGCTTCAACAAGGGTTGGTTCATGCCCGGCTTCGGCTACGTCGACAGCCCCGAGTACCCTCGTCACAAGGACGCCGCATTCACGATCCGGGAGTACATCACCCGAGGTATCAACTCAAACCGCGACGTCTACGACCTCAACCAACGGGCCTACGCGCGCTACGAACGATACGGCGCGCGCTTCGACCCGGATGTCTACAACCTCCCCATGACCGACAGTGTGATGATCGAGATGCCGCTCAAGGGGTCCAGTGGAAGCGGCGGTGGGTACAACCCGCGCGTCACGATCTGGAGTGGGACAACCGAGGCACCCGACGAGACCGCGTACGGACCGTGGATGGAGCTCATGGGCAAAGCCGGGCTCTCGTGGGATCAGGCGATCACCGACTACCTGTACGACGGAGATCACAAGGTCGACCGCAGTGGATCGCGCTTCTTCGGCGGCGTGTCGCTTCGCCTGAACCGGATGAGACCACCGGAAAAAGAAGACGAAGAAGGTGACGCGGACCGGGGTGAGGTGAACCAGGATGGACGCGACCCGTGATCGGCCGTGCTTGCCACCGGCTTCGGGTTGTCTTTCCCTTTGGGAACTAATTCAGCTCTCAGACCCTGCCCAGAGTCATCATGAACAAAACGATCATCGCCGTCGTCCTGCCGCTTGCCATCGTCGCCTGCGGTGGAGGAAGTGACGCCGACACTAGCGACATGCCGATGGATGAGCCTGCTGGCAATTCCGTCACGATCGTCACGCCGATGAATGGCGGCCAGATCAGCGGCAACCAGATCAACGTGAACCTGTCATCGACCGTGACCATCCTTCCGGCCGGTGACCTGACCGAGGGTACGGGTCACCATCACCTGTACTTGAACGCGGACCTGACCGCCGCCGACGCGCCCGTTCCAACCGTCCCCGGCAGCATCGTCCACATGGGTGACGCCTCTTCGTCCTACACATTCGAGGACGTCGAGCCCGGCGAGTACACGCTGATCGCGGTCGTGGCCGACGGGATCCACGTGCCACTGCAGCCATGGGTGGTCGACACGGTGATGCTTACGGTCGTCAGCGGGAACTAGGCGGCGGCAACATGCAGGGGTGAGAAGGCTGTCGGTCCGCACGGGCCGGCGGCCGGCCTTCGGCGTGCCTGCGGGTTCCTAGAACTTCCGAAACGTTCCCGTCTTCTCGATGACGACAGGGAAGCCCCCCACGCGCCTCGGCACGAGCCCAGCCGCGACGTCTCCGCTGACGTAGACCATCAGGCAGGTCTCGCCGCGCTTCTGACCGATCGCGGTCCCGGAAACACCCGGCTTACCCATGACCTGGCCGGTCAACTTCCTCTGCGCCGCCTGAACATCGTCGCCCACGTCAGCTTCCGCCGTCGATTCGGATGCCGAATCGATCGAGCACCACATCGATCGGGTTCGCCAGCGTCGTCGTCTGCGTGCCGGCGAAGAGCAACCCGACCGGTCGCCGGTCAGCCATGAGAAGCCCCTTGGACACGATGAGCGAGCCGGAATCACCACCGGCGCTGAAGCCGCGTCCCGAGATCACGATCTGACCCTCGAAGCGAGCGGTGCCACCGGGGTACGAGACGTCCATGGTCGCGTTGACGCCGCTGACCTGACCGTGGGTATGCCCGGTCGTGCGCCCGTACTTTTGAACCTTCAAGCCGAGGGCTGCGTCCTGACTCGCCTCCCGCGGAGAACCGTATCCACCATCAGGCGTCGACGAACCGAGATCGTCCGTCGATGTCAGGGCGATGGCAGCATCGATCTTGTTATGGGCACACATCATCGCCCGGCAGAAGTGCAGCGTCTCATAATCGTGAAGCCTTCCGATGACGTCGTTCGGATCCCGGCCGCCGTCGACCACTCCAGGCTGAAGCAGGTTGTCGCCCACCTTACCGGCATTGTTCGCCGCGAAGACGTGGTTGTTGCTGAGTGCAAACGTCCGTTCACCGTCCGTGACGCGCGCGCCAATCGTACCCGCCGTGACCTGTCCATGACCGGCACTGACGCCGATGGGGACAGGCCGCGGGAAACTGGAGGTCGGATCCACGGACTCCTCGTTCAGCGGCAGCGCCGTGAACCGACCGGTGACTTCGGGGATGATTTCAACGCCCTGCATCAGCCGTGGCACAGTGACGACCCCCGGCTGCGTGAGGTAAACCTTTACCACGTGGTGGCCATGGCCGTCGAGACCGATCGCCGTACCTACGACCCCGTCGAGGGCAAGCCATTCATCGGTCATCGTCTCCTGCAGCGACAGAGCCGCAGTCAGCGAGCTCGCCGAGTAGGCCCACGGATTCGCGGGACCGGCAAGAAGGATCAGCGAGGCGCTGAGCGCGACGCCGAGGGCAAGACGGGAACGGAGCAGAGTTCGCATAGTCATAGTTGCTATACGGAAACTTGGGGGTCTGGGGTTCCGAGCTGACCGGCTACGACGACTCTACCGACTCTGTACCACCACCGCATCGAGCCGAGCGATACAGTGCCTCGATTGTTCGAAGATTCGCCGCGGCCTCTGACACCGGATATCGAACCGGCCGGTCGTGGAGCACGCAGTCGGCGAAGTGCTCGACCATGAGCCGGTACTCGTCGTCGCCGGACATCGTGTGGCTGGTCCGTCCCTCTCGCCCTCGTACGTCCTCGATGACCACATCGTCCGTCCCGGGCAGGAAGGCGCGATCGACCTCGAGGTACCCGTCGGACCCCGCGACTTCGAACCGCTCGCAGCGCTCCAGCGTCAACGCACAATCGAAGTGAGCCACGGCTCCTCCCGGGAAGTGCAGGAGCCCCGCGAACGCCTCGTCCACGCCGCGCTCGGTCCACTGAGCCGTCGCTCGGACCGAGTGCGGCTTCTTCTCCAACGATGGTTCTGGAGACGTTCACGCAGTAGCAGCCTGCGTCCAGCAACGACCCGCCACCCAGCGAGGGATCGAGTCGGATATTGTCGGGTGACCGGAGGCGGAAGGTGAAGGTGCTGCGCACCGCTCCAATCTCACCGATGTGCCCATCGCGGATCATGTCGACGACGCGTTCGATCCGGGGATGGAAACGGTACATGAACGCCTCCATCAGCTTCACCCCCGCCTCCTCCGCGGCCGCCGCCATCTCGAAGCAGTCAGCCGCATTGAGGGCGAGCGGCTTTTCGCAGAGAACATGCTTTCCCGCTCGGACTGCGTGGATCACCCAATCCCGATGCAGGCTGTTTGGGAGTGGGATATAGAGCGCGTCGATATCGGGGTCGTCAATCAGGTCTTCGTACGAGCCGTAGGCTCTGGGGATGCCGTGCTCTCTGGCAAAGGCATTCGCGCGATCGGCATCCCGTGACGCGACCGCACTGAGCACTCCGTTCCTGGATGCCTGAAGCGCGGGATTTACGGCAGCTCGTCCGATGTTGGCCGTACTCAGCACGCCCCAACGGAGTGGCTCGGCATCAATCTCGTTCATGATTTGGCTTCTCGACGAGACAGTGTTTCCCGGCTTCGAGGGTCGCAAAGACGAGATCCTGGTGGTCGCCCCGTGTGACGACATCGATGACATCGATGTCGTCACGAGAAAGCAGCGACTCAGCGTCCGTGGCAACCTCCGGGATCTCGAACTCGGCGGCCCGGGCATCAGCCAGCTCCTGATCGTGATCGCAGATCACGACCAGATCACACAGGGGCGAGCGATCAAAGCCCGGAAGATGGGCGGTCCTCGACCAGCGCCCAGCGCCGATGACACCAACCCGAAGTCGTTCCGTCATTGAGTTCGCCTCATCATGGGGTCCGGCACGACAGCCCGACCGCTCAAGCGGTGGGTGCCGCTGCACGCGCCGAACGTCGTGAGCGGGCTACCCAGTGTAAAGCAGCAAAGAGAGCCGGTCGCCAAGTCGGCCGATCGGGGCCAAGTTCCCGACCTTGAACCCGAAACGGGCTACATGATCCGTGGCCTTGAATCGCCCCAGGAGGGACCATGACTCGGCAGACAGCTCGCTCAACCTTCAGCGTATGCGCGCTCGCAGTCGCGAGCCTGGTGCTCGCTTCTTCCGCTGACGCTCAGCGCAACGGAGGTAACGAAGGCCCACTCCCGTCGATCGAAGAGAAAACCGCGGGCCTCGAGCGTATGGACGGGATGCTTCCCCTCTACTGGGACTCGGACCAGGGTCAGCTCTGGATGGAGATCCCCCAGCTCGATGTGGAGATGATCCACTTCGTCGGGTATGGAGCGGGCCTGGGGTCGAACGATCTCGGCCTCGACCGGGGGGCCCTGCGCGGCTCGCGCATCGTGAAATTCGAGCGCGTTGGCCAGAAGATCATGATGGTGCAGCCGAACTATCGCTTCCGTGCAAGCAGCCCGAACCCCGACGAAGTGCGCGCGGTTCGGGACGCCTTTGCCAGGTCTGTCCTCTGGGGCTTCACAGCCGAGGCAGAAACCAACGCCCGCGTGCTCGTCGACATGACGGGCTTCCTGCTTCGGGACCCGATCAACGCCGCGGGACGCATGAGCCCCGGTCAGTATCGGCTGGATAACTCACGCAGCTCCATCTACAAGGAGTTCACCAACGCCTTTCCGACCAACACAGAGCTGGAGGTCGAGCTCACCTTCGTACAGCAGGCCGGCGGGGGGGGCGGCCGTGGGGGCTTCGGTGGTGGTGGATTCGAAGGCGTGAACCGAGTCGCTGCGTCCGGCGAAGCGGCCACAATCCGCCTGCATCACTCCTTCGTCGAATTACCGGACGACGACTACGAGCCTCGGGCTCACGACCCGCGCGCAGGCTACGGTGCCAATACCTACCAGGACTATGCGACACCGCTCGGCGAGGACATGACCCAGCGATTCATCCGGCGTCACCGACTTGAGAAGGTCAACCCCGACGCACGCATGAGCGATCCGGTCGAGCCGATCGTGTACTATCTCGATCCCGGTACGCCGGAGCCTGTTCGTTCGGCACTCCTCGACGGAGCCCGCTGGTGGAATCAGGCATTCGAATCAGCGGGATACCGGGACGCGTTTCAGGTCGTCATGCGTCCCGACTCCATAAGCTCACTCGACGCACGATACAACGTCATCAACTGGGTGCACCGCTCCACCCGGGGGTGGAGCACCGGCGGATCGGTCTCGGACCCGCGGACCGGTGAGATTGTGAAGGGTGTCGTCACGCTCGGCTCTCTGAGGATCCGGCAGGACTACATGATCGCCGAGGGATTGCTGAGCCCCTACGCCAATGGTGACGAGGACCCCCAATACCTCGAGGACTGGGCCGTCTCACGGATACGGCAGCTCTCCGCGCACGAGGTGGGTCACACGATCGGACTTGGCCACAACTACTACAACAGCGAGGCCGGCCGCATCTCGGTCATGGATTACCCGCACCCTCTCGTCGAGTTGAACAACGACGGGTCACTCGACTACTCGGAGGTTTACGACGAGGACATGGGGGAGTGGGACATCGCTGCAATCGCGTATGGCTACCAGGACTTCCCGGCCGGCACGAACACCACGGCCGAGCTCGACCAGATTCTCGAAGATGCATGGGAGCAGGACGTCCGGTACATGTCGGGTCAGGACGTCGCGACAACACCCCAGGCCGACCAGTGGGCCAATGGGACGGACATGGGCGACGAACTGCAGCGGATGATGGACGTACGAGCCGTCGCCCTCTCTCGCTTCGGGGCCAATGCGATCCGAAACGGCCGCCCGATGGCGACCATCGAAGAGGTTCTCGTGCCCCTGTACATGCACCATCGCTATCAGACAGAGTCGACAGCGACGACCGTCGGTGGCGTGTCCTACACGTACGCGATGCGCGGTGACGGGTTGGACCCGGTGTGGCGCGTGTCGGCTGATCAGCAGAACCGGGCGCTCGACGCATTGATGCGTACCATCTCGCCGTCCGAGTTGGCCCTGCCGGTCGAGGTTGTGAACATGATCCCGCCGCGTCCTCCGGGTTTCGGGCGAACCCGTGAGCTCTTCCCCCGGTGGACGGGATCGGCCTTCGACGCCGTGAGCCCTGCGGTCGTAGCGGCGAGCCTTACGGTCAACTCGCTTCTTACGCCGGATCGAGCGGCGCGGATGGTCGAGCAGAAACTCTTCGACTCCTCGCTACCAGGCCTCGACGACGTACTCGGCCGACTGATGAGGGCTTCGTTCGGCGAACAGGCGAACGGTGCGTACGAACAGGCTGTGCAGCAGGCAGTACAGGGCGTGGTCGTGGACCGAATTCAGTTCCTGGCTGCCAACGCCCCGATGCCTCAGGTCCGTGCCACCTCGACGATGGCTCTGCGTCGCCTCAACGGAAGACTGATGGCGATGGCGGACAGCAATCCGCACGCGGGCATGATGGCGATGGAGATCCAGCGCTTCATGGAGCGCCCGGCGACCGTCGTCGAGATGCCCGGCGCCCCGAATGCACCTCCCGGTGCACCGATCGGTCAGCCGGCGATGGACTGGCTGGGCGGCATGGGGATCGGCCAACCCGCAATAGAATGGCTGCGTGCCACCGACGTCACCTGCACCTGGGACGACGGGCACGACTGGCACTGAGTGCCCTCGGGGCCGTGGGGAGAGCGAGCGCCCGCGGTCAGAGCCTCACAGAGCCCCCGACGCCGATACGGCGTCGGGGGCTTGTTCATTCAGTGACGATCGGATCGGGGATCGAGGGCATCCTGAAGACCGTCTCCTCCGAGCATCCAGCGCGTCTCGTACTCCCACAGGCGGATGGCCAGGGCATCTGCCATGCGTTCCTCGTCGAGAGCCCCCAGCGGGTTCTCGTCGGGGGTCCCCGGAGGCCGTCGCGCTGCCGCATCCTGAAGTCGAGCGCGGGCATCGGCGACGCCCTGCGGGCTTAGATCCGGTAAGGCCTGGTCGTGCTGATGAAGCCCAACGAAGGTCCCATCCACGGGAGCGATGGCGAACCACGTCCGGAGGGTTTCGTCAATCCAGGACCCGGAGGGTGCTTGAGACGAGTCGTCGGGAGGGCTGATCATCGGGCAAAATGGGGATCGACGACCGATTCGCCACCCGGATTCCATACTGGCCTGGGGTGGAATTGCTCGGTAAAATATATAAGGACCGAAAAAGGCGGCCGTATCCTCAGCATAGTATGGGGGTAAGCATGTCGTTCCTTTATGACTGTATTTCCATGTTGATGCGAGACCGAGGCTGGGAATGAACGTTTCTTCAACGGCAATGCTCTGTGCCGGTTTGCTACTCCTCGGGCTAGCGGGTGACGCTGGCTTCGACGCCCCGGACACCATTGCCTCCCCCGTCTTGGCGGCCGTGGCTGTGGACGCGGACGCCGTCGATGGCAATGAAACGATTGAGGCGTACTGCGTCCGCTGTCACAGCGAACAGCGTCAGCGCGGCGGGCTCGTACTCGAGGACTTCGACGTCGAGAACGCCACTCAGCACGCCGACATCGCAGAGCGGATGATTAAGAAGCTGCGCGCCGGCATGATGCCTCCGTCGGGTGCCCGGCGTCCTGAGGAAGTCGTGCTAGCCGACCTGGCCGACGATCTCGAGTCGCGCCTCGACGATGCTTGGGAAAAGAACCCCGAGCCCGGGACGCGTGTCTTTCAGCGTCTGAACCGCGCCGAGTATGCCGCGGCTGTCGAGCACCTGCTCGGCATCGTCGTAGACGTTTCCTCGTACCTGCCGCTCGACACGAAGTCCAACAACTTCGACAACATCGCTGACGTGCAGATGCCGTCGACGACCGTCGTCGAGGGCTACCTTCGCGCCGCAGGCCAGATCGCCCGCCTGGCACTGGGTGACCCGGAAGCCGAAGTCGCCAACACGATCTACCGGATGCCGCGCATCGCAGGTCAGAAGGATCAGGTCGAAGGGGCACCGTTCGGTACGCGTGGCGGGCTCTCTGTCGTCCACAACTTTCCGGCTGACGGGAAGTACGTGTTCCACATCATGCCCTACAACGCGGTCGAGGGTGAGGTGTTCGGGCGAACGTGGGGTACCGAGCAGATCGAGATCTCGATCGACGGTGAGCGCGTCGCGCTCCTCGACATCGACCGTTGGATGCACGAATCCGAGCCGACCGGTCTGAATATCCGGACCGACTCGATTCAGGTGCCGGCCGGGCCACACCGGGTCACGGCAGCCTTCGTGAAGCAGTTCGAGGGCGAGGTCGACGACCTCATCCGTCCCATCGAGCATACGCTCGCCGATGGCCAGATCGGTATCGGCTACGGCGTGACTACGCAGCAGCACCTCCAGCGGATGACGATCCTCGGACCATTCGAGGTCACGGGCGTCTCGGACACACCAACCCGCAGCTTCGTCTTCAGCTGCCGCCCGACTGCGCCGTCCGAAGAACGTCCCTGCGCTGAGAGCATCGTTCGCCGCCTCACCGAGCGTGCCTACCGCCGCGACGTGAGCCAGAGCGACGTCGACGGTCTCATGCAGTTCTACGATCAGGGCTCGGAGACGCGCGGCTTCGAGGGCGGGGTTCGTCTCGCTCTTCAGGCGATCATGGCCAGCCCCCACTTCATCTTCCGGATGGAAGAGGAGCCTCAGGGCATCGAGCCAGGCGAGATCTACGAGATCGCGGATACCGACCTTGCCTCGCGACTCTCCTTCTTCCTCTGGGGTGCGCCGCCGGATGACGAGCTCATCGAGCTGGCCGGAAAGGGCGATCTCTCCAATGATCGGGAGCTCGAGAAGCAGGTGCGCCGCATGCTCGCCGATCCTCGGGCAGAGGCGCTCGCGTCTCGTTTCGGGGCTCAGTGGCTTCGGTTGCAGGATCTCGAGAAAATCCGCCCGGACGCGTTGAGCTACCCGTACTACGACCAGACCCTCGCGGATGCGATGCATCGCGAGACAGAGATGCTCTTCGACCACGTCCGCTCCGAGAATCTTCCGGTCTCGGACCTGCTCACAGCGAATTACACCTTCGTCAACGAGCGGCTGGCCCGACACTACGGGATTCCGGGCGTGGTCGGCACCGACTTCCAGATGATCGAGTACCCTGACGATCGTCGCCGCGGCATTCTCGGCCACGGGAGCATCCTGATGCTGACTTCGCACGCGAACCGGACCTCTCCGGTGCTTCGTGGGAAGTGGGTGATGGAGGTCCTTCTCGGATCACCGCCACCGCCACCGCCACCGAATGTGCCGACGCTCGAAGAGGGTGACGACGCGGCAGATGGTCGTTTCCTGTCGGTTCGTGAGCGAATGGAGGTCCACCGGGCCAATCCGGCGTGCTCGTCGTGCCACAACGTGATCGACCCGATCGGGCTCGCGTTCGAGAACTTCGATGTGACCGGCGCCTGGCGCTCGCGAGATGGGGGCAACCTCGTCGACACCCAGGCCGAACTGTACGATGGGACGCCGATCCAGGGCGTACCGGCTCTCCGCGACGCCATCATGCAGCGTCCTGAGGTGTTCTACAGGATCTTTACAGAGAACATGATGGCCTACGCGCTGGGGCGACGGGTCGAGTACTTCGACCAGCCGGCGATTCGCCAGATTACCCGTGAAGCCGAGGAAGAGGAGTACCGCCTCTCGGCGTTCATACTGGGCGTCGTAAGCGCGCCCGCCTTCCGCAGCAGCCGCGCGGCGCAGCCGATGACCGCCGAACAGCCGGTCACCGACTCCGGCACTAACTGATTCAGAACGACAACCAATCTCGACGAGGCAACATTACGATGGACTTCATCACCGGAAAGCACATCTCGCGCCGCTCGATGCTCAAGGGCATGGGTGCCTCGATGGGGCTACCGCTTCTCGATGCCATGGTCCCGGCAGCCCGCCCGCTCAGTGCCTCGGAGGCTGGACGCTCGGCCGACAGCACGCGGCTGGTGGCAATCGAGAACGTTCATGGTACCGCTGGCTGTAACGATCTCGGCGCCTCGCTCGGGCTTTGGTCGCCCAAGGAAGAGGGGAAGGACTTCGACCTCTCCCTGTCGTCGATGAACCCGCTCGACGCCTACCGGAAGTATCTGACGATCGTCTCGGATACCGACTCCCGGATGGCCGACGCCTTCTCGCCTGCTGAGATCGGTGGTGACCACTTCCGCACAGCGGCGGTGTTCCTCACGCAGGCTCACCCGAAGCAGACTCAGGGATCTGACGTCTTTGCGGGCACCTCGTTCGATCAGGTCTACGCCCAGAGCATCGCGGGTCAGACTCCGATCGAGTCGATGCAGCTCACGATCGAGAGCGTCGACCAGGCCGGTGGTTGCGCGTACGGCTACTCCTGCGTCTACACGGACACGATCTCCTGGGCGTCGCCGACGCAGCCGCTTCCCATGATCCGCGACCCTCGGGCCGTCTTCGAGCAGCTCTTCGGCGCAGGTGGTACGCCGGAGCAGCGCGCGGAGCGCCTGGCTACGGATCGCTCGATCCTGGACTGGGTCATGGGCGAGATGAACGGTCTGCGCCGTGACCTCGGCGCGGCCGACCGTCATCGCCTGGACCTGTATACGACGAACATCCGCGAGCTCGAAGAGCGCATTCAGCGCATCGAGGTGCAGAATCAGAGCGGTGACGAGCGGGACATCCCCGAAGCTCCGGTCGGTGTGCCTGACGACTTCGCAGAGCACATGCGCCTGATGTTCGACCTTCAGGTTCTCGCGTTCATGTCGGACACGACACGCGTCTTTTCGCTCAAGATCGGTCGTGACGCGTCACCGCGGGTCTACCTCGATTCCGGTTCCGACTCACCGTTCCACGCAGCGTCACACCACGGTGGGCGTGAAGAGCGGGTTCGCGACTTCGCGAAAATCAACACGTACCACGTGTCGATGATCCCTTACTTCCTCGACAAGCTCGCGTCGGTCACCGAGGGTGACGGTACGCTACTCGACAAGACGATGCTCATGTACGGCTCCGCGATGGCGGACTCGAACCTCCACAACCATATCCGCTGCCCGCTCTTCCTCGTCGGTGGTGCCAATGGCCTGCTCGAAGGAGAGAACCACCTCCGCGCTACACCGGGCACACCCATGGCGAACGTCATGCTCTCGCTTCTTCAGAAGCTCGGTGTGAACGACATCGAATCCTTCGGGAACAGCACCGGCACCTTCGCGATCTGAGACTGAACTGATCGGAAGCTCAGGCTTCCGGGAGAACCGCATGTCGAAACACTCCACGATGTCACGTCTGGCCACGATCCTCGGGCTGAGCCTCGTCCTGGCGGCCGCGTCCCCAGCGGAGTCCCCTGTCGCCGATGCTGCCGAGGCAGGGAACGTGGACCAGGTGCGTGCTCTGCTCCAGCAGGGTTCCGACGTCAATGCCGCCCAGCCTGATGGGCTGACGGCCCTGCACTGGGCGGCCATGAACAACTACGGCGATATCGTCGACGTTCTGCTTTATGCAGGCGCCACGGTGAAGCCGCTCACACGGGTCGGTGGGTATACGCCTCTGCACTTGGCGGCGCGATCCGGACATGCGGAGATCGTGAGTAAACTGGTCGCAGCCGGTGCCGACCCGAACGAGTGGACATCGACCGGTGTGACCGCGTTGCATTTCGCGTCTCAGGCTAACTCTGCTACGACGATCCGTGCGCTTGCTCAGGGGGGCGCTGACGTAAACGCTGCTGATGGCTTTCAGAGCCGCACCCCCCTGATCTTCGCCGCGTCAGGCAACTCGACAGATGCCCTCGCCGCGCTCCTCGAGGCCGGGGCGGATCCATCGCTCCAGACGGACCTCAAGGACTACACGGCACGGAACACCGTCGACCGTGACGACCGTGCTCACAGGGCGCGTGTCCGCGCGGCCGAGGCCGGCGAGGACGTTGTCCAGAACGACAACGCGGACCGACTCGCACAGCTCCAGCGTCAGCAGCAGCCCGCTGACTCCGCTCAGGCGGAGGAGACCGAGGAAGAGGAAGAGGAAGAGGAATCGGAGCCCGATCCTGACGAGCCAGAAGAAGATGAGGCTCATGCCGAAGATCAGGACGAAGAAGAAGAGAAGCCTGAAGAGCCCCCGGTCCGAGCTCTTTCCTCGACCGAACAGATCGGCGTGCAGGGTGGCTTCACAGCCCTGCACTACGCGGCTCGCCAGGGCCACATGGAGTCGGCGAAGCTGCTGCTGGACGGCGGCTCCGACATCGATCAGGTATCGGGCGGTGATCAGTCGAGTCCTCTGCTCGTTGCGGTAGTCAACGGCAACTACGATCTCGCCCAGGTGCTGGTCGAACGTGGCGCTGACGTAAACCTGGTCAGTGATGACGGCGTCGGACCGCTGTTCGCGACACTGAACATCGAATGGTCTCTGCGTACCTGGTACCCACAGCCGCAGATGTACCACACCCAGGAATCATCCTATCTGGACCTGATGGCGGCGCTACTCGAGGCCGGTGCCGAGCCGAACCAGCAAGCCAGCACTCACGTGTGGTACGCCGCATACAACGCAGGTCGCATGGGCGTAGACTTTACGGGTGCGACGCCCTTCTGGCGCGCCGCATACGCGACGGACGTGGTGGCGATGCGCCTTCTACACTCGTATGGCGCGGATCCGAACATCTGGACGACCAAGCTGCCGAGCCGTCGTCGCTTCTTCGACCCGGGGAATCCCGCCGCTCGTACTGACACCGACGAGGAAGAAGAACTCGATCCCTCCGGCCTGCCCGTCGTACCGGTCGGAGGCCCCGCGGTCCACCCGATGCACGCCGCGTCCGGCGTCGGCTTCGGTACGTCGCGAGTCGCCCAGCAGCACCGCAGCGTTCCGGATGGCTGGCTCCCCGCGATGAAGTACTTCGTCGAAGAGTTGGGTCTGGATCCGAACATCCGCGATGCGGATGGCTACACACCGATTCACCACTCCGCGGCCCGCGGCGATAATGAGACGATCATCTACCTTGTCGAGCAGGGCGCCGACGTGACGCTCATCAGCCGTCGTGGCCAGACCAGTGCGGATATGGCGAACAGCCCAGAACAGCGGGCGCAGCCTCACCCCGCGACGATCGCCCTGCTTGAGAAGCTCGGGTCACACAACAACCACAACTGCCAATCCTGCGGGTCCGGCGGTAACCAGTAGGCGCCACGGCGCGATACGGAGCGACTGAATGAGGCGGACAATGTCCCTCGCCGCAGTGCTCGCCTTTGTGGCGGTGCCCGCGGTCGTCGAGGCTCAGGACACCGAGTGGAATCGATACACGCTGGAGGATCTGGGTGGAATCTTCGTCCGAATCGAGTCCAACGATGTCTGTGCGGCAGCCGGGGTGACCCCGGGGGCCTATGAGGCGGACATCGCGCTGAAGCTGATCGACTCCGAGGTGGGTGTACTGACCCAGGCGGAGATGCTGGAGCACCCCGCCATGCCCGAATTACGTGTAACACTGAACTGTGCGTCCGGCTCCAATGGCATGAGCGGCACGCTGGCCTACTCCGTCTCACTGCGGGTCCAGCAGTCGGCGCAAATGCTGCGAGACACCCAGATCACCCTTCCCGAAGCGGTGACGTGGTTCACGAGCGAGGTCGGTGTGACGTCAGAGGGTCAAGCCGCGGATGAAGTCGGCGCCTCACTGATGGCCGGCATCGAGGCGTTTGCCTTAGCGTGGACCGCGATCAACGCCGAGGAAGAAGGCGTCCTGTAGCGTCAGGCTGTCTCACGATTCCTCGGGGGCAGCGGGGTCTTGTCGCTAGCGGTTGCCGGGGCGCGATCTGTCTCCATCTGCTCTCCAAGAGACACCATGCGTCGTTTCATGCTCGCCCCTGCACTTGCCCTCGTGCTGGCCCTCGCCACCCTGGGCTCCACCCCATCGGCAGCCTCCGCGACCTGGTCCGTCATCGCGATCGACCTCGCCACCGGTCGTGTGGTTGTCTCGTCGGCCACATGCGTCGCACAGAGCCGCTTCGCCAGCTTCCCGGCGCTAGGATTGATGGATATCCAGGCGATCGTGGTGCCTGGCGCTGGTGTGGCGGCCGCGCAGGCCGGTGTAGACAACACCCGCGCCAATCAGAACCTCATCTACGAGCAACTGAAGGCCGGAACGATCCCAGACTGATTCTCGACATGCTTCGCGCCGACCCGAGCATCGAGCGACGCCAGCTCGGCATGATCGACATGCAAGGTCGATCCATCGGCTTCTCAGGGAGCGAAAACGGAGCCGCTTCTACTTCCGTCCAGAGCCAGGTGCCCGGCACGCAGATTTTCTATTCCGTGCAGGGCAATATCCTCGCCTCGGACCTTGTGGTCACCAACGCAGCCGAGGCGTTCGAAGACGAGGACCGCGACATTCTCGACAAAGTCATGGCTGCAATGGAAGCCGCAGACGATGCCGGAGGTGACCGTCGCTGCACCTATGAGACGGAGCCCGTCCCAGATGCCGCCTGCGATGGCCGTAACGCTCACGTGGCGTACATCCTGGCGGCTGATCGCGGCAATCCGGAAGGGGAGTCGTTCAACGATGGGGACTACCACATGTACATCGACGTGACCGACGAGAACATCGAGTCGCACGAGAACGGTAATCCGGTGATCACGCTCAGGATGAGGTACGACGCCTGGAGGGAGCAGCGCGGTCCAGAGTGAACCTGCTCTGCCAGCACTAGCAACAGCTACGCTGGGGCTACGTAGCAGCGTCAAACCGCCGCTGAGGCGCTAGCGCACCCCAGGTCGCGAAAATACTGCGCCGTGCGGATCGCCTGGTCCTGATGCCCCATGCGGCCAGACATCACGGATGAAGCTCACACCCGGTCGGTCCGGATCCGCGGACCCGAAATCGGTATCTACGGCCATCGCCCCGGTGGCGGGATCGAAATCGACAATGAGCACGCGGTGCCGCGTGCCCGCATAGCCCGTCACGACGATGCGCCGGCCATCCGATGCGAGCGAAATCCAATGTGGCCAATCGTCCAACCCCAGAGAGAGTCGGGAGATCTCGACCGGGCGGGCTGGATCCGACACGTCCAGCGTGACCAGCCCGTTGACCTCCGGCACCGCCTGAATCCAGAAGTCGCCCGACACAATCGGCAACGCACAAGAGCTCCCGCCGAACTCCCACACTCGGGAAACCGACGGGGTGTCAGACGTGAGCCCCTCGACGCGCAGGAGTGAGCATCCGAAGGTCGAGACCAAGACCGTCTCACCGTCGGACAACAATCGGGGCTCCGCCGCCCTGCCCCATTCCTCCGGCAATTCGAGCGTGTGCAGGAGCTGAAGGTCGCTCATCCTCCAGATCTGGATGACTCGCCGGTCCACCGCTCCGCGCATATCTGCGCTTCCCGTCACAACGCGATCGAGCGCCGGCACTGGTGCAAGGCTATAGGGTCGAACGTCGGCTCCTCCGGGTGCCGCAGAGCCCCAGGCGAGCGACGTGCCGGTCGGTGAGAGGCGGGCGATCCCACCCGCGGCGATGTTGCCCTGCCCCTCCGTCTGGAACGTCGCCAGCACGTCGAGGTTATCGAGCCGTTCGAACGAATGCGGCGACGTGAGAGGGCCCGCGACCATGAAGGAATCGGCCAGCGTCGGCGCTTTGGGGTCCGCGAGATCAATCAGGTACGTCTCACCGGTGCCGAAGTCGTTCACGAAGAGAGGCTCACCGCCTGGCGGCATGCTGTGCTCGGTGTGGTGCCCACGGATCGCGCCCTCGGTCGGTACCGGAAGGGTCGAGACCACCGCCCCGTACGTCTCCGAGTCCGAGTCGGCGTCCAGTACAACCAGGTAGTTGAGATCGACGGAGTCCGAATCGGTCGTCCATACAAAGAGGAACTCTTCGGGATCCGATGGCGCCGGTGAGCCCGCGCTGAAGCAGCCAGGCAACCACAAGACGCACGACACTGCGAATGCGACACATGGCCACGTCACACGCTTCAGACGGAGACGGTGGCTCGTCCCGCGAGAGAAGATCACCGGAACGCTACATCCCCATGGCGGCGCGGATCGCAGCAATCGTGTGATCAGTTCGCCAGTTCATCAGCTCTTCACCAACCGCGATCGTGCGACCGAGTGGCACGAGTGAGACGCCGTTGATCGAGGCACGACCCGCCTGCACGCGTTCCTCGTAACGGACGGTCTCAGGATCCACCGCAGCCTGCATGGCACTCAGCCAGTAGTTGTCGTGCCATCCCTCGCTTTCTTCGTAGATACCAAAGGTCTCTTCCATGTGCTGCTGGACGCCGGCGTTGTCATAGAACTCGGGAATAAACAGGGCCTTCCTGGTGCCCCAGTCCGCGTTCAGCCGGTCCGCGGCGTTCTGCATACCGGTCTGGTTTCCACCGCTGTCACCGATGTAGATCACCCAGTCGAAGCCGTGCTGGTGGAGGCTTCGCCCTACATCTTCGAGCATGGCCTCGAAGGTCTCCTGGCGGACGCTGAGCGTACCCGAGTAACGCATATGACCGGTCGGGGGATTGATTCCCCCTTCAGGCACGAGCTTGATGATCGGAGCGCACAACGCGTCACCCAGCGTGCGGGCGATCCGCTCGCACATGCCCTCCAGCACATAGTTGTGCTTTCCCATCGCGACGTAGGGACCGTTCTGTTCGATCCCTCCGGTGGGCACGATCGCCGTGCGTTTTCCCTGAGCGAGTGCGTCACGGATCTCGATCCATGTCATCTCCTCAATCCAGATCGTATTGAGCGCCGGTATCGGGCGCTCCATGACGAGCTCGTCCTCCAGCTCGACCTGGGCGGATGACGGGGGGACGAAGACTCCCGCGAGACCCGAAAACACGAGGCTCGTGACAAGTAGGCGCGATATGCTCATTGTGTGCCCTCCAATTCGACGAAGTCGGTCATTCTATCGCAGGAAAAAGGACATGGCGAACCGCCCCGCTAGTCTCTCCCTATTGCTGACACTCGTGGCCCTCGGCTGTGGCAGCGGCGCATCCGATGCGCCCGCCTCGAATCCCAGTGAGGCTGCACTCGAGATCCCGACAGATCAGCAGATCCGGACCGCCGATCCCTACGCACGGGGCTATACCGATGCCGACTTCCCGCGTGTGCAGGAACTCGCACCGGGCGTCTACTCCTACGAGCAGCTGCGTTCTGCGGGCGAAGAGAAGTTCACAACGGTCAGCATGTTCGTCGTGAGCGATGGCGGCGTCCTCGTCGCAGACGGTCAAGGCAGCGTAGAAGAGACGCAGCGCATGATCGACCACATTGCGGAGATGACCGACCAGCCGATCACTGACGTTGTCGTCGCATCCGACCATGGCGACCACACGGCAGGCAACTCGGCCTTCCCATTGGATACACGGTTCTGGGCACACCCGACCTCAGCCGCAGCCCTCGAACGGATGGCGGAGGACAACGCACCTCTTCCGACGGCCACCCATCTGGTCACAGACCTCGAGGTTCTGCAGCTCAACGGACGAGAGATCCACATCCAGTTCCTCGGGCGTGCGCACACGGGTGGTGACCTGGTCGTCTATCTCCCGGACGAAAAGATCATGTTCATGAGTGAGGCCTACCTGCACCGTGTCTTCCCAGCCATGCGGTCGGCCTTCCCGTCCGAGTGGGTCGACATGATCGAGATGGCTCAGGCGATGGATGTCGAGACATACGTGCCGGGACACGGCTTCGTGGACCACCCGTCCATTCTCCTCGCGGAACTCGAAGTGTTCCAGGGCGCGATCCGTACGGTCATCGAGGAAGCGCAACGCTGGCACGAAGAAGGCTTCGATCTGCAAGACGCGCTCGCGGGTGCGACGTTTGGGTCACTGGAGTCATGGTCATTGAGGGAGAGTCAGGGAGACCGGGCGCTGCAGCAGGTATTCGCCGAGATCGATGGGACTCTGCCGGAGACCAACCGATGACGCGTCACAGTTCGGTCATCGCGCAGTGCAGGAATCGTGACGGTAATGACCCGATCTTCATCTGGAACGGTGAAGCCCGGGCCCGGGCCGCGGCGGGTGATGACATCCTTAACGCCACCATCGGCGCCCTGATGAACGATGACGGGACTCTGGCCGGTCTCCCGACCGTCATCGATACGCTGAGAGAGCTCACCACCAGCAAGGTCGGCGGATACGCCCCGATCTCAGGGCTCCCGGCCTACCGCGACGCCGTTCTGCACGACTTGTTCGGTGACAGCCCGTTGGTGAATCAGGCCACGGCCGTCGCCGCTCCCGGTGGCAGCGGCGCGGTCTACGCTGCCGTGGTGAACTTCCTCGACCTCGGCCAGAAGATGCTCGTACCAGAGTTCTTCTGGGGACCGTATCGGGAGATCACGAACCACTCCAGGCGCGGTCTCGATCCGTTCACGATGTTCGATGAAGACGGAGCGTTTGATATCGCCGGCATGACGGCGGCGATGGACCGCCACCTCGAGACCCAGGGCCGTGTCCTCCTCGTCCTGAACTTCCCCTGTCACAACCCGACCGGGTACTCACTCAGCGAGGATGAGTGGAAGCAGATCACGGACGCCATCCATGCCGCCGGACAGCATGGCCCGGTCACCGTGATGATCGACGCGGCCTACATGGAGTTTGCCGGATCGGAGTCGCGAGACTGGGTTCAGTACGTCCCCAGGATGCTCGAGCACGCAACCGTTCTCGTCGCATGGACCGCGTCGAAGAGTATGGCGCAATACGGTTCACGTATCGGCGCGATCGTGGGACTGCACGCGGATCCGGGAGAGCTCTCCCAGATCGACAACGCGCTCGGCTACTCGGCTCGAGCAACATGGTCCAACTCCCCACATCTCGGGCAGCTGGCGGTCACTCAGCTCCTGACCGACCCCACGCTGTCCGCGGCGGTCGCTGAGGAACGAGGACAGTTGATGGGCCTCCTGCAGACGCGTATCGACGCCTTCAACGCACGATCATCGGAACTCGAGCTGCCGACACCTCGATTTGACGCCGGCTTTTTCGTTGCGGTCTTTACGTCCGACCAGGACCGGACAGCCGCGGCCATGCGTGAACTCGGCGTCTACGTCATCCCGATCCCCGGAGCCGTCCGTGTGGCGGTGTGTTCGACACCGGAATCGACCATCGAGCGCCTGACACAGGCGCTGCAGGCTGGCTTGGCCGCGGCGCGCTGATCAGCGTCCTGCGGCGGCGCGCCCCACGGCGATATGGGCATCAGCCTCGGGGCCGTTCATCAGCAGGCCCAGGAAACCTTCCTGGATCCGCTGCGCAACGTCATCTGCGTTCGCCGTGATCATGTCGGGCAGGCCCGCCCGCTTGGCCTGGACCAGCACCTCTTGGTTGCCTGCCTCACCCGCCGCACGATCACCAAGCGCCGCGCTCAAGCTGCCGATACCACAGGCTAGTACGCTGTACCCGGGCACATCGGCGATCTCTGCAGCCTCGGCCAGTGCGCCGGCATCCTCGATCATCAACATGGCGAGGATCGTGCCGTCGGGATTGCTCGGGGACCAGACGTCCGCGTTGACCTCAGCGAAGAAGCCGACCGCCTGGAACGCCTCCTCCACGCTTCGCACATGTGGCAGGACAATCCCGTCAGCCCCAGCGTCCAGGGCCTCATGGACCCGAGTGCGTGCCGCCTCGACGCCGTCCGTGGAGATCGGAGGAATGCGCACCAGCAGTGCCTTGTCGCTCACCCGTTCCGGGCTGTCGAGCCCTTCACGGATGGCCGAGATCGAAGCCGGATCGTAGCCGTATTCGAGGTTCAGGAATACGTAGTCGAGCAGCGGATTCGCAGCCATACGTGCACCACCCTCCGCGGAGTACACCGCAGGCTGACGCTCTCCATCCGCGCTACGCATCGGCCGATCACTCGGCACGAAGATCCCGAAGGCGGGCATGCCCGCCTTCCACAGGTCGATCAGCGGAAGCTGGGGAACACTGGCCGCGGTCATGACGGCTTCTCCGCCACCTGCACCCTCGGGACCACCATCGCCACCCGAGCAGGCAGCAGTGACGAACACCAGAGCGAGTGCGAAGAGTGTCCTTGGCTGCATCGGATGAATCTCCATGGGAACGTTCAAAGGATGGTGCTCAGCTCGACCAGGGCGGCACAACGCCGTTCATGCGTGCGTACGCAATGGACTGCCCCAGGTGTTCTTTCATATGGGTGACCAACTGCAGCATGACGGCCCATTCGCCGACGTTCCGTCCATACAGCATGACCTCGTGGTCGAGCGCAGCCACGTCCATCGATTCGGTCACGCTCCGTACGTACTGCATCGACGCCTCGAGAATGTCGAGGGCCTCATCCTTGTCCGTGACCTCGTCCTCCCAGCTCCTGTACTCAGCCGGCGACACAGGTGTCTCCCGCCCCATGTTTTCGTGCACATACATGTAGTTGTAGCGAGCGATGTGCATGAAGACGCGCGCGACACTCGCTACGTCATCGCCTGGACTCCAGTCATACGCCGAAGCAGGCATCGCCTCAGCGAGCGCCACGAATTTCTGTGCGGTAGCACCGAAGTGACCCTCGAACTCTCCCAGGAAGTCGGAGGGGGCCTGAGCTGAGGCCTCGCCGACGCTCAACGCCGCCGTGAGCATGAGGGCGCCCGCGAAGCCAAACGCGTGACAGGGCACACTACACCTCCTGGATGCCGTCACTCCTCGACCTGCGATCACTGGTCGGACACCGGCCGGGTGTCCTCAGCCTCGGCCTCGAGAGTCTCCAGTACCTGCTCCCACTCGAACTTGTCACCGATGCCACGCACGTAGTAGTCCATCCACGCCATCTCGCTGACCGACTTTACAAGTCGGTTACGCGGATCCGGGATTCCATGGCTCCGGCCGGGATACATGAAGAGCTCCGTTGGAACGTCGAGCTTCTTGAGCGCCATATGGAGCTCGACCGACTGCGGGCTTGGAACGCGAGGATCACCCTCGACCACATGAATCATCGTCGGCGTGCTCGCGTTGGTGATGTACTTGAGCGGCGACTGGTCGAAGTACGTGTCGAAGTCTTCGTAAAGGAAGCCGTCACCGACATAGAACTGACGGTTCCGCTGAACATCACTCTGGGCGTACATGCTGATCCAGTTCATCGTGCCCGCACCGGAGCTAATCGCCTTGAAGCGATCCGTCTGCGTCAGGATCCAGTTGGACCAGTGACCACCCGCGCTCCACCCGAGAGCCCCCATGCGATCCTCGTCGACGATCCCCTCGGCGATCAGGTGGTCCACCCCGGTAATGATGTCATCGTACCCGAGCGTGAAGTAATCCCCGACGATGTCGGTGCGGTGCTCGTTCCCGTAGTTCCGCGAGCCGCGGTAGTTGGGTTTGAGCACCGCGTAGCCGGCGCCCGCATAGACTTGCGCGCCGTACCCGCCATTGAAACGGAGCACGTCGGCCGAGGCAGGGCCACCGTGGATAGCCACAATCAGCGGGTATCGCGTGCCTTCCTGATAACCCACCGGATAGACCAGCACACCACCGACCGTCTTGCCGTCCGTCGACGTCCAGTTGACCTCGACTTCACGCCCAAGAGCAATCTCCGACACCTGAGGGTTCACGTCGACGAGCTGCAACCATTCGTCACGGTCGTCGACATCGTCGAAGTCCTCGACGGTGAAGACAGTCGGCGGCGTAGCCGGATCCTGGTAGTTGATCAGGATCGTGCCCGTGTCTTCATCTCGAGCCACGGAAACGACTGCGCGCTCGTCGGTGATTTGGGTGACTTCGTCGTTTTCGATGTCGAGCGCGAAGAGCTGGTTCGTGACTTTCACCCCAGTGCTGAAGTAGATCGTCTTCGAGTCCTCGGACCAAAAGCCCATCGAGAGGCTTTGGTCGAAGCTCGATCCGAGCTTTCGGAACTCACCCCCCCGGTCCTCGATCGCACGGATGTAGATCCGATTCTCGGTCATCGAGTAACCGTCCATTTCGTCCGGCGCGGAGAACGCGATCCAACGCCCATCAGGGGAGAACTGCGTGCCGCTTTCTCCTACCTCATAGTTGTCGGTCAGCCGTTCAATGTGCCCGGTAGCGACCTCCAGAAGATACTGATCGGCGTAGAGCCGCGATCCCGTGATGTTTCGCTCGTAGCGTTCGGCAGACCCACCAGTGAACGAGATCCAGCCGCCGTCATCAGACACGTTGAAGTTGTCGATGCTGTAGTCGTCCGAGCGCTCGAGCATGCGCTCGAGACCAGTCTCCATGGACATGGCCCAAAGGCTCGACAACGACGTAGTCTGGTTTCGCACGTCCACCGTGAAGCCCGCCTCGCGACGTCGCTTGTCGGCATCGTCAAACGCGTCGGATCGCACGAAATACAGGCTTGTCCCGTCCGGGCTCCAGTCCCACGACTCGATCCCCGCGTCGCCAGAGGTGATCTGCTCAGCCTCTGCACCGGGCAAGTCAGCCACCGCCATACGGAAGAGTTGTTCCTGACCAGACTCGCCGCTCCGATACACCATCCACTGGCCATTCGGGCTGAAGTCGAAGCGGCTCACGCCTTCGTCGGCACCGGTGATCTTTCGAGCCTCACCGCCATCGTGGCGCATCATGAAGAGCTGGTTGTCCCCGTTCTCCGAATCACGATTCGACGCAAAAACGAACCACGAGCCATCCGGCGCCCACGTGGGCTGCGTCTCGTTCTTATCGTCCGTGTACGTCAGCTGACGGCTCGACGAAACACCCACGCTCATGGAGACGACGTGGATATCGCTCTGTGACTCGGCTTCCTCCCAGTCCGGTGTGCGGATGGTGTACAGCATCCACTCGCCATCGGGGCTGGGCGTCCAGGACCCACCGGACCGCTGGAGCTGCACGTCCATGAACGTCATGGGCCGCTGCTGAGCGAATGCAGGAAGAGCGAAAAGGGCGACTGCGGCAACCGCAGTCAGGACAGGGCGCAGGAGGCGCGCGAAGAGGTCAGTGCGCATGGAGGGTCGAGATCCCTTCGAGTGACGTATACGGTGGAGGCATCCCCAGCCGTGACGAACTCGAATTATGGGGCGGACGACCCGATCTGGCACGGGTCGACCACGTCCAGTGATTGAGCAGGCAGCGAATTCCTCCCTGCGCGGTGCGATGAACACCTCGATCTCGGGATTCGAAAAATCGTTTTGAACCGTATACGTTCGCCTGAACCACCGTCATTTTCGGAGCAGCCACCTACGAGTTAACCATCCGTATCGTAAGCATCCCGGTCGGGGGCCTGACTGCCGCGATTGAACGAGGTGCTGCTTGGGCAGGACTACGGCTTGTAGGAGGCCTTCGAGCTGTTCGAGGAGCAGGTGGGGAGTGGGCCTGTCCGGCAGGCATCAGTCCCCGTTCGTGCCAGATTCGTGCGCTCAGTCGAGCGCGCCATCGAGCCCAACGATGCTCAACAGCTTGAGCGCGTTGCGACTCGTCGCCAGGCCGGGGCGGAGCACGTAGTCGAAGCTCAAGACCTGCTCCGCAGCGTCATCGACCGTTTCCCGGAAATGTACCTTGGTGGATCTAGGGTCAAGCGTAGTGTCTTCGTGCAGAGCCAGGTCATGGGTCGTGACGGCACCGATCGCGTTCGCGTCGAGGAGGTGTGCAATGATCCGACGCGCAGCTACGCGTCGCTCCTCCGAGTTGGTACCCTGCAGCACCTCGTCGATCAGGTACAGGAGTGGCCGATCGTCACCGTCTCCCGCGTCGGCCGCGTCGACCAGCTGCTTGAGGCGGAGCAGCTCTGCCATGAACAGCGAAACTCCTCCGGTTAGCGAATCATGGATCCGCATCGACGAAAAGACGCGCAGAGGACTGATCCGTGCACTCGACGCGCAGACGACGGAGCCAGCCTGACCCAGGATCGCAGCCAGACCGATCGACCTCAGGAGTGTGCTCTTACCGGACATATTCGACCCCGTCACGAGGAGGAATCGACCCGGCCCGTCGACGGTCACGTCGCTTGGGCGACGTACGTGGTCACTCAGGAGAGGATGTCCCAGCGATTCAGCCTGGAAGACGGCCTCACCCGGCCGAATCTCGGGGAAGCTCCACTCGGGGTGGTCGTAGGCGAGTGTGGCGAGCGCGGCCAGTGCCTCGAGCTCGCCAAGTGCATCGAACCAGTCATCGACATGCTGAGCCGAGCGCGCACGCCATCGCTCCAGAGAACGAACGAGGTGTACGTCCGACATCAGTCCGACAGCGAACACCGGGTGGAGCATGGACTGCCTGGATTCGACCAAGTCGAGCAGCCGTTCAAGCGAGCGGATTGCGGTCGAGGCTGTGTTCCCTGACTCGTCACGCAGTCGGGCCACAAGCGACCGCAGCGTCGACTCCTTGGTCTCATATACCTCCCAGGCTGCGAACACCGCGTGGTGCCGACGAACCCCGGGGCTCCGAACCGCGGCCAGGTGGAAGTAGGCGTCGAGTGTCTGACCCCAGCGCCAGGTCAGGCCGATCTGTAGCGTCAGCGTCAGGAGCCAGGTCCAGGCCGGGACAATCGCCGGGAACCACAGCGCGAAGAGTAGACCCGTTACAGCCGGAAGCATGTACGCGAGGGGAATCGACCAGCGTGGCAGACCGCTAGCCCGATCGAACGGAGACGGCAACGAGATCCACTCCCGGAAACTCCGCCACGTCTGGGTATTCGCTGTATCGATCAGGAGCGCCTCGATCGCCAGCATCTCACGGCCCGCGTGGTCATCCGCGAGCACTCGAACCGCTGACTGACGTCGTGCGATGTCGGCCGGAGGGCTTGGGTCAGACAGCCACCTTCCGAGGTGCTCCACTCCTGCCGGTGTCGGCGTCGGACCCAGCAACGCGCGAATGGACGCCGGTCCGAACACGTCGAGGTCGGTGGCATAAGGGTGCTGTTCGTCCCCCGACGCCGGAGGTAACAGAAGAGGGTCCTGATACCCAACATCCTTCATCAACTCAGCGAGAGCATCCCAGTCCCGGTCCAGGCGCGCCAACCCCATCATCGCCAGCGCACCGGCAGCTCGAGCTCTGCGCAACTCGGATCTCAGCCGCCGATGCCGGACCAGCAGCACGATGAACCCCGCAAAGCAAACCAGTGCACCCAGGGTGGGCAGCACGGGGGAGATTGGGAGGTCATTTCGAAGGAGACCCGAGACCGCACCCACAATGAACGCCGATATACGAGCGATCTCGACCCGGCGGGCGCGTTGCTCCAGATCGAGGAGCTCCGCGGCGCGAGCTGTGGACGCCAGCGTGTAGGCAGCGTATGGCTGGCTCACCCCGCCGTCTCCTGCGACACTACCGACGTCTTCCAATCCATAATCTGACTCCATGCTTCGTTTCGCCACGTCATGGCCCGCTCTGGCCACCTGTCTCTGCGCACTCCTGGCCAGTTGCTCCGAGGCCGAGCGCACGGCGGAACAACCGGCTCCATCTGTCCGACCGACGGACACGCCGTCCCTGCACCACGCCGGTCTGAACTCCAGCAACGCTGAAGCGGCCATCACCTGGTATCTGGACCTATGGCCCTCCGCCGAGCGATCTCACTTCGCTGGTCGCGAAGCCGTCGCCGCGGAAATGTACCTCGTCTTCGAAGAGGTGGACGAGCCGGCGCCCGGGGCGTTCGACCCGACGCTGGGCCGATCGGTCCCTCAGAGTGCGTTTTGGCATATCGGTGCCTTCATGAACACGACCTCCTCGGACGAGATGCTGGCAGAGGTCGGTTCCAGACACCTCCCCTTGTTCACGGGTCGCGCGAGCGAGACGGTATGGCGCTCGGGCCTCACACCATACGCCGGGATCGTGGACGCCGCCGGAGTCATGTCGTTCGAGCCTGCAGAGGCCCGATCGGGGGGCTTCAGCTACGCGCTGGCGCCCGACGGTGTGCTGTTCGAGCTGACGGGAAGTGAACGCACGACGGCGTCGATGTCGCACGTCCACTTCTTTCACGAGCAGCCGAAGTGCACGGCGAACTGGTACGTAGAGACACTCGGCATGGCGCTGCCCCCCATAAGGGAAGACGACGGGTCGTCGCGCGCTCGCCCGCCGTTCGATCCCTGCGCGGAGGAACGAGGTGAGCCCGGATGGCCCTCGCTCGAGGCTTCGGGAACGATCCGGCAGCCTCGCGGCACCGTGGTTCACCGGAACGGGTCGATCTCGTGGTATCCGCGACAATGCGATTCGGCACGCTGCGGGTCGGATCAGCCCCTGGCTGCGACGAGGGGTCAGGTGATTGACCACCTCGGACTGGCCGTGGAGTCCGTCGATGCTTGGTTCACGTGGCTGTCGGGTCGTGGTATCACGGTGCTCGAACCACCCCACGACATCGATGAGGGACGGGCCTTCATGTTCGAAGGCCCCGACCGACTGGCGATTGAGCTCGTGGAGCTCTCGGGACCACGGTGACCAACGAGCGGATCCGCGCGCTCCTCGCGAGTAATCCCGGCCAGGCCAGCGAGGAGGAGTACGGACTGGTCCGCGGGGTCGTGGCGGAACTGGCGCCATGCAACCTTTTGGTCTTCGGCGTCGGGCGTGACTCGTCGCTCTGGATCGACACGAACGCGGAGGGTCGCACTGTCTTCGTCGAAGATGTGAAGAAATGGGCTGACTACGCTCGCGAGCACGTGGATCGGATCACGGTTCTGGGTGTGCACTACTGGACACGACGCTTCATGTGGTCATTCCTGCGCTTCGTCCCCTCCGCGCTATACATGCGATCCCTTCCCAGGGACGTGCTGGACACCGACTGGGACGTGATTCTGGTTGACGCGCCGAGAGGCACCCGCTGGTACCGGCGTGGACGCATGATGAGCATCTATACAGCATCCGTTCTGGCGAAGCGTGCGCGAGGTCGGGTGTTCGTACACGACTGCCACAGAACGACTGAAGCCGAGTGCAGCGATGCCTTCCTCGGCGAAGACCACCTGGTTCGTGAGGTCGACACAATGCGCTATTACGCCTTCGGCTGACGACATGCGGATCGGAATCGACATCCGGGTTGCCGATCCGGCGGAGGGCCAGCAGCGGATGCTCTGGCGTCTTGGGAGCTGGCTGGGACAGGAAGGACATGAGGTCGACTTCCTCAGCGTCCGGCGGCTCCCAGAGGACGTCGCACTGCCGAAGGGCACACGCTTGCAGCCGCTTCACGATGTGCCCCGGTCGCAGCTGAGAGACCGGGTCGCAGCGCTCAAACTCGATGCCTTCCTGATTAACCCCGAGCGCTCACGACGGTACCGCGGTGTGCCGGCAAACGTACTGCGCGCAGCATACGGAACGGAGCACTACCGGCAGAATCTCCGATCGGTCCGGAATCCCGTCGAACGCACGCTGAGAGAGGTCAGTCGACTCGCCCCATGGACTCGGGCAGACCTGCGCTGGGAGCGGGCCTTCTATGAGAGGCCGCGACCCCAGCCAGATATCGTGTGCCAGTCGCAGTATATGAAAGACCTCATCCTCGGGAGCTATAGGATCCCGGAGGATCACATCCACATCGTGCCGAACGCGATCGACACGGCGGAATACAATCCGCAGCGTCGCGCGGAGCTGCGGGAAGAGATGCGGGTGGCGTGGGGAATCCCCCCCGAAGCGGTTTGCCTGCTCTTTCTAGGCCATAACTTCCGCCGAAAAGGGCTCTGGCAACTCCTCGAGACCCTGCCCGGAGTCGGTACGACCAACCGACCGCTACACGTGATCGTCGCTGGCCGCGGCACGGGTGATCGACAACGCCACAGGGCCGGCGCCCTCGTGAGGAGTCACGGGCTGAAAGGGCGTGTTCACCTGGTCGGACCCGTGCAGCCCGCCATTCACGCGCTCGCCGCCGCCGACGTCCTCGTATTCCTGTCGTGGCACGACGCGTTCGGCTGGGTCGCCCTCGAGGCCATGGGGTGTGGCGTGCCGGTCATCGGGACGCCATATGCGGGCTCATCCGAGCTTATCCAGGATGGAGAGACGGGACTCATCGTCGACCCGGCGAACACCGACGACATCGCGAGCGCTGTTCGTAGTCTGCTCGATGACGAGATTCGGCAAAAAATGGGACGTGCGGCGGCAACAGTCGCAGCCCGATACGAAGAGACGGATTACTTCCGCGCGGTCCTCGATATCATGAAGGTGGCGTCCGACCGCACAGCTGGACCGCTCGGCTGAGAGCTACGGAAGGCTCGGGCTCCAGGCGATCCAGTAGTCGTCGATCGAATCATCGTCCGTTGCTAGCTCAGTATTGCCCGCCGGGAGGCCGTTGAGCCTGAAGATGTAGGTCAGGACGTCGGTCGTCTGCTGACGCGAGAGGCTCCACGGGTCGTCGTACGGCATCCGCTCGTTCACGTAGTACCAGAGCTGGTACACGGACTGATCTTCCCACCGACCCTTGAAGCCGGTCTCCGTCCAGTCGGCAGAATCATGACACTCGCTGCACGTCGAGCGGAACAGTGCCTCTCCCCGGTCGGCCTGCGCTGCGGTGAAGATACCGTCAGCCGTCGTGGGGTCAGCCGTGTCGTCGACTGGCACCTCAGCCGGTGGGACTGGCATCTCAGCGGGGCCCTGGGAGCCGGAGGAGCACGCGGTGACCAGAGCGAGGGCACACAATGCGGCGGCGGAACGTAAGATCTTGGCCATGGCGGAACGTGAGACGGAGAAGGTCGAGCTTTGTCTGCAAATTAGGACCCTCAAAATAGCGCTTTTGTTGGCCTGACCTCTACTTTCGGTGTCCGGGCAGAGGAAAACTTAGAACCCAACTGCACCTTTTCGGAGAAGCTCCAACTTCTGCCCGAACTCCGGAAACATGAGGTCAGCGCCTGGCCAAGAGGACACCTGCCAGCGATTGACCGATGTGGAGTCTACCCCCACCCCGTCGGTCGTTCGGCCTGCATCTTCAGCCCTCCCTGTGGCGCTCGCCATCATATCGAAGCGGATGAGCCGGAGGGCTACCGTCAGATAGTTTCCATGACCGCAGCCGGGATCCATCCGACCTTCCCATCGTCGAGCACCACCTCAACCCACGACCCCGTCCGCTGATCGATACGTACGCGGGTGCCCTCGTGTACCTCGAACAGCGTAAGGTCATCGTCCTCGGCAGGCGCCGAACGAGCGGGCACCACCTCAACCAGCACGACCCCACGATCGACGCTGTCGAAACCCACCTCACGAACGAACAGTGTCGTCCCGAACAGAATGAGGAACGGCAACCCGATCATGGTGGACGATCGGCCCAGAGCGATCATCCGGTCAGACCGAAAGAGCACACGAATCACGATCCCTGCCGTCGTCGTGTACCAAGCCAGACCGACAACCATCATCAGGAACGCCGCGGAGAGCAGGTTCACCCATCCGCTGGTCAGTGCGAACAGCCAGAACGTCGGCATCGGCTCGATCGCGTCCGCCGTCAGCGAACGCGCGAGCTCCAGATTGGCCCGTGTATCCGGATCACTGGGCGACAGGGCGAGCGACCGCTCCCAGTGAAGGATCGAACGGCCGAGATTCCCTGACTTGAAATGGGCGTTGCCCAGGTTGTACTGAAGGCCTGCACTGGAAAATCCACCCTCGATCACGGCCTCGTACGCCTCGATCGCAGCCGTGTAATCGCCTTCCTGATACGCGACGTTCCCGCGGTCCACGATCTCGTCCTGCGCGTGAAGCACCATGGGCGCCGAACACGCGAGCACCAGCAGCGCAAGCACACGAATTCCGGCTCTCATCGGACCTCCCGGTCGACCGCATCCATCACCCGCTCGACCCGCTCGAGGAAGCGAGTCTTCTCTTCCGGATCGCCACTCTGTGGGGCGAACCGCTGTCGATCACAGTAGGCCAGGCAATCGAGGGCTTCGCGCCGCACATCGTTCGGAGTCCCGGCCCGCTCCAGCTCGCGCTCAATGGCGACGGACTGCAGTCCTGCTTCGGCTAGGTTCAGTCGATCCGAAATCAAGCCGGTCAGCGCATCAGCGACCTCCGCATAGAACGCACGCCGATCATCCTCTCCCGCGAGCCTCCGCGCTTCGGCCAGGCGCTTCCGCGCGACCCGCCCAGCGCGGCGACCGCGTGCATAGGCCATATCGCCCTCCAGTAGATCCCAGTGTCGCCGCAGCCCCACGGCACCCACGATCCCCATCAGCGGCAGAAGGGCAAAAAGCCAGAACCCGGCACCCGCAAGGACCGAACCCCCGCTGGGCCTGAGGTCCAGCGAACCCAGCCGGATGAAGCGGATATCCTGTCGGAACTGCTCGACACCACCACGGGCCAGAGCTGCCGGACCTTCCACGACGGTGCCCGCCACCGTGATCGGAATCGCGTCGCTCATCGCCGAGCGGTACTCGCCGGCAGCGCCATCGAAGTATGCGACCGTCACCGGGGGGATCTCGCGACGCCCCGGGGCTCGAGGTATGAGCACGTACTCGAACGTCTTGGCGCCGGAGAGAACATCGCCGGCGACGCCGATCGTCTCCGAGATCTCGGGTGGGAAGATTTCAAAGTCATCCGGAAGACCGAGGTCCGGCGTTGTCAGTGAGCGCAGGTGACCGTCCCCGGAAACGCGCACGGTGAGAGTCACGGCTTCGTTGGCATCGACTGAATCGCGGTCCACCTCCGAGGTCACGCCTAGGCTCCCCACAATCCCGGTGAACTCATCAGGCTGGCCAGCCGGCAGGGAAGTGACAGTAATCGTGAGCGGGTTCGAGAGCACCGTCACCGGGACCGTCGTAGTGCCGAAGATCGACGGGCGCCCGAAGACACGCTCGAACGGGTCACGATCGGCCTGAACACGAACGGAGGCCTCGATCCCGATCGGTTCGATCGTTCTCTCGCCCGGGCCTGTGGGTACCAGCGCGACCCGACGCACGACGGCGGTCGCATACTGCTCTCCGTTCCTGACACGCTCTTCGACCTGGGGAGGCCCCTGCGGTGAGATGTCTTCGACCCAGAAGCCTGCCGACTCCGGAACGTCAGTCATCCCGAAGTTCGTCACGTCGACGCGGGTCCAGATCCGGTACTCCACAACGAACGGCTCACCCTCGAGTACCGAGGTGCGTGAAGCCTCGGCCGTGATGAAGAGCTCGTCCGGTCCAATCCCACTCGCCGGGTCCGACTCAGCGGCCTCGACTGAGACCGTCAGCTCGATCGGATCGGTCGACAGCTCTCGACCCTCCGCGATCACGTCGATCGCAGGGATCGTATGGCTGCCCTCAACCAGCGCCTGATATCGATGCTGGACTGTGACGGACACGGTCGTGCGACCATTCACCATCTGGACGGACGACTGCGTGTTCGTGCCCAGGAAGCGCGCAAATCCACCGAGATCCGGTGGCGCAACATCCCGATTCATCGACTGTGTTCCGGACACTTCGACGTTCACTACGAAGGAGCCACCCACGCCGACCGTGTTGCCGGGCGTCACATACGCTCGCGCCGCGACACCCTGCCCCGCCGCTGGCGTTGCGACCGCCAGATATCCCACCGCGAACAGAACGGACATCCGACCGGAGATACACCTGCGACGAGGAGCGCAGATCCTGCTCACCATGGCTTCTTCGGGCGCCGGCCACGCGCAGAGAGTCTTTTCCGATTCACGTCGTCCGGGTCTTCTTCGATCGCATCCAGCAAGCGCTCGGCTTCGTCCGGTGTCATCTCACCCGGCTGGGGTTCCTGCTCTCCGGCCTGCGGATCCTGTCCCTCCGGTGGAGACTGGTCCCGCTCTTCTTCCTGCTCATCCTCGTCCTGGTTCCCCTCAGAGGGATCCGGGTTCTGTTGGTCCTGGTTCTGGTCCTGCTGATCCTGATTCTGCTCGTCGTCGTCCTGCTGCTCGTCATCGTCTTGCTGATCGTCGCCCTGCTGTTGCTGGTCCTGCTCCTGTTCCTGCATCTGTTCAAGAACGCGTTCGAGGTTGTGCTTCGCGTCGCCGTCCCGAGGATTCAGCCGCAACGCCTGCTTGTACGCTTCGAGGCTCGGCTCCAGCTGCTGCTGCCGGTACAGTGCGTTACCGAGGTTGTACCACGCGGACGCGGCGAGTTCGGGGTCTCCCGTTTCGATCGCCCGCTGGTACGCTTCCATGGCCCGTTGGTAATCCGCATCCTGGTACAGCGCGTTGCCGTCGTTGAAGGGGATGATCGGGGATTCCGGCGCCTCGGCCATCGCCTCCAGATACTTCTGATGGGCCTCAGAAAACCGGCCCTCCTGGTAGAGTCGATTCCCTTCCTGAACACGATCGCGACCAGCCTGCCCCGCAGCGGGCACAGTCAGGGTGGCCATCGCGATCAGGCACAGCGCAAGATGTCTCATTCGAACCTCCCAACCCACTCGTGTTCCTCGCTCCGTCGGTCGGACAACAGAGCTTCCGCCAACAAAAGGAGCAGCGCCAGCGCAAGAAAGAGCTGGTACTGCTCCTCGAAACGCGTCACCTCTCGCGCCTCGAATTCGTCACCCTCACCGCTCGCGATTCGATCGACGAGCTGGTCGAGTGCGGTTCCGTCCGCACTCGCCCGGACGATGGTCGCTTCAGCCTGATCAGCCAGACGCTGCAGCGCACCCTCGTCGACGCGGGTCGTCACGACGCTTCCGTCCTCGTCCCGCAGGAAGCCCTGCTGAACTCCCTGGTCGTCATATACCGGAATGGGTGCCCCCTCGTTCGTTCCGATGACGACGATGTACACCTCCACGTCACGTAGCTCCAACAGGAGCTCCCCGAAGTCATCCTCGTGGTCCTCCGCATCGGTGACGAGAATCAGGACCCGCGATTCACGCGCGCCCTTGTCCAATGCCTCCAGCGAGGTCCTCACGGCGGCGCCGAGATCCGTCCCCTGGATCGGCATGAGATCCGGCGTCATCGCGTTCAGGAACATACCCGCCGCTCGATAGTCGAGCGTGAGCGGACTCTGGACAAACGCATCCGCGGCGAAGGCGACGAGACCGATCCGGTCTCCGCTGAGACCCTCCATGAGTCGGTACACCGCGAGACGAGCCCGCTCAAGTCGGTTCGGTGATACGTCCTCGGCAAGCATCGACTGAGAAAGATCGACCGCGACCACGATGTCCTGACCCGAACTGCGAACCGTCTCGACGCGACTGCCGAACTGGGGTCGCGCGAGGGCGATCGCGAGCAGTCCGACCGCCACGACCTGCAGAACGGCCTTCCAGCGACGGACAACCCGATTGACGGACCCGGTGAGCCGGAGAACCAGTTCAACCTCGGCGAAGGCTTCCAGCGCGCGTCGACGCGCGGCAGACGCCTGCACCATGAGAAATACGAGCACGGGCAGAAGCGTAAGCGCCCACAACCACAGCGGATCGTTGAAGCGAAACATCAGGGCAGCCTCCTCAACGCTGTCTGTGACAGAGTTAATTCGGCCATCAGCAAGAGAAGTCCGATCCCGAGAGGCAGGGGAAATTCCTCCCCGAACTGCGTGAAGTTCTCGACCTCGATCTCCGTGCGTTCCAACTCGTCGATCTCTCCGTAGATCTGCTGGAGGCTCTCCGTATCGGTGGCTCGGAAGTACCGACCTCCGGTGAGCTCAGCGACCTCCTGAAGCGTCGACTCGTCGATGTCGACCCGCATGTTGGCGTAGCGCATACCGCCAAGAGGATCCGGAACCGGAACGCGCGCAGTACCCTGGGATCCCGCACCGATCGTGTAGACACGGATATCGAGAGCCTGCGCCATCTGGGCCGCGGTCACCGGACCAATCTCACCCCGATTGGAGCGGCCATCGGTCAGAAGTACGACCACTTTCGACTCGGCAGGAGACGCCTGAAGCCGTTTGACGGCGGTGGCGAGGCCCATGCCCACGGCGGTTCCATCCTCGATCATCCCGATCTCGAGCTCGTCGAGGAGGGACATCACGACATCGTAGTCGAAGGTGAGTGGCGCCTGAGTGAACGCCTGTCCTGCGAATGCGACCAACCCAATGCGGTCGTTCCGACGCCCTCCCACGAACTCCGCGCCCACGGTTTTCGCGGCTTCGAGACGGTTGGGCTCCAGGTCTTCCGCCAGCATCGAACTCGACACGTCGAGTACCATCACGATGTCGATACCTTCGGTAAGCACGTTCTCCTTGGTGATTCCGGTCTGGGGTCGGGCGAGGGCCACCACGAACGCGGCCAGGGCGAGAGCCCTGAGGGTGGGCGGCACGAGCGTCGCCCAGCGCACGGGCGCTGCCTGCGCGGCCCGAACCACGTCCACTGCCGAGTAGCGGATCGCGGCGGCTCGTCGACCCCGACGCCACCGCAACCCGTACACGATCGGCAGCAGCAGAAGCAGGCCGAGGACGGCGGGGTCTTCGAAACGGAACATCAGGCTTCGTCCTCGGAGCCCGTTGCATCCGAAACTGCACCCACGCCAACGTCATCCGAAGACGACACGTCGTCGGGATCGTTCTGCGACTCGAGAACCAGCTCCCTGCCCAGCTGCACCAGGACTCGCGACGCGTCACTCTCGGGCCGGACCTTTGCGAACTTCACGAGATCGCACTGGTCCAGGAAGCGACGCAGGTCACCGCGTACCTTCTGCCCTACTCCCACGCGGGCCAGGCCGTCGAGGATCTCCCACGTCGTCATCTCCAGCGCAGTCACCTGGAAGCGTGCCTCGACGTAACGCCGAAGGATATCGGATGCCGTGATGTGGAACGCCTTCACATCGCCGCGCACGAGAAGCTCCGAAGCCTCCAGCTGGTCGAGCGCCTCGAGGGCGATCTCGTGCGGGGGCCTGGGCGGCGGACCGGCAGGGACAGCCTCGTCACCAGCTCGAGAGCGCGCCCATCTTCGGTATCCCCAAGCGCCCGCGAACACGGCAAGAAGAAGAAGGAGGAGCCAGCCGGCCACTGCGATCACGCTGACCGGAATCATGAGCGGTCCGCGAATCTCTCGGATGTCACCCGTCTCGTCCGCTCCGATGCTCACGACGTCTACGCCGAAGCGATCAGTACTCAGCGTCTCGCGGCTTCCGTCCCCAAAGATTACGTCGACATCGAACGCAGGGATCTCCAGTTCACCAAGCTCGAATGCACTCAGCACGAACGCAGCGGAAGAGACGAGGGATCCGTTGGCAGACTCGACCGGCAGGGCCTGCGCGCCGAGCACCTCGAACGGGGCCATATCGAGCGAGTCCGGCCAGATCACGGCCGCATCCTCCGGGTGGGAGACGCGGACACTCAGCGTGATCCGATCTCCGACCGTCACCAGGGTGGTGTCGAGGTCCGTACGGATGGAAAGCTGACCACTCGCCGGGCTCGCCGCCGCCAATGCGAGAACCGTACTCACGGACACCACCAGCACGAGGTACCAAGTAAAGCGCGCGACCCGACTGTGCAGCCCGCCGCTCATTGCCTGCGCGCCCGTTCCTGAAAGAAGCGCATGAGCGGCCGCACATACGGCTGGCCGGTCTCGATGTCGATCACATCGACTTTGCTCTTCCGCATGGCTCGGTCGAGGTCGCTTCTCTCGTTCGCGACCCGCGCGGCAAACGCCATGCGAAACTCCGGATCCGAGGTGTTCACCACGATCCGCTCCCCGGTTTCCGGGTCCTCGAGTTCGAGGTAGCCCATGGGCGGTAGCTCGCGCTCACGGACATCGCCGAGCCGCACGGCGATCAGATCATGACGGCGCCCGGCAACCGCGAGCGCCTTGTCGAAGCCCTCGTCCCGAAAATCCGAAACCAGGAAGGTGACGGCCTTCTTTCGCTGGACGTGGGTGAGGTACTCCAGCGCGCCCGTAATGTCCGTGCCCCGCCCTTCCGGACGATGGTAGAGCAGCTCCCGCAGGACCCGCAGGACGTGACGCCGGCCCTTACGCGGCGGTACAAACTTCTCGATTCGGTCCGAGAAGATGATGAGCCCGACCTTGTCGTTGTTCTTGATCGCGCTGAAGGCCAGGAGCGCACAGATCTCCACGGCCACCTCACCCTTGAGCCGTTCCCGACTGCCGAAATCGCCCGAGGCACTCACGTCGACGACGAGCATGACGGTGAGTTCACGCTCCTCCTCGAAGATCTTCACGAAGGGTGAGCCATTCCGGGCGGTGACGTTCCAGTCGATACTGCGGATATCATCGCCGTACTGGTATTCCCGGACCTCGGCGAAATTCATGCCGCGCCCCTTGAACACCGAGTGGTACTCCCCCGAAAATACCTCGTTGACGAGGCCTCGGGTGGAGATCTCGATGCGCCGGACCTGCTTGAGGATCTCTCTCGGGATCATCGACGCCGTTCGGTCAGGGGACCTCGACGCGGTCCAGAATACGCTGCACCACGTCCTCCGGGGTAACCTCTTCCGCTTCGGCCTCGTAGGTCACCAGAACACGATGCCTCAGCACGTCCATGCCCATCGCCCGCACATCGTCAGGCGTGACGAAGCCACGACGTTGCAGGAACGCATGCGCGCGAGCCGTCTTGGCAAGGCAGATCGTGGCCCGCGGCGAACCTCCGAACGCAATCAGATCCTTTAGATCCTCGAGCCCGTACGCAGCGGGATCACGGGTCGCGAGTACGAGGTCGACGATGTACCGCTCGACCTGCTGATCCATGTAGATCATCTGCGCAGATTTTCGCGCGCGGATGATCTCGTCCGGCGTGACGACAGGCTGAACCTTCGCCGTCGAGCCGGTCGACACGCGCCTCATGATCTCGAGCTCTTCGGCCCCGGTCGGGTACTCGATGGAGAGCTTGAGCATGAAGCGGTCGACCTGCGCCTCTGGGAGGGGATAGGTGCCCTCCTGCTCGATCGGGTTCTGCGTGGCGAGCACGAGGAATGGATCGTCGAGCGGGTAGCTCTCCTCACCGATCGTGACGGTGTGCTCCTGCATCGCCTCGAGGAGGGCCGACTGAACTTTGGCCGGTGACCGATTGATTTCGTCAGCCAGGATGATGTTGGCGAAGATCGGTCCCTTCTTCGTCTTGAACTCCTGATCCTTCGGATCGTAGATCAGCGTTCCGATCAGATCGGCGGGCAGCAAGTCCGGAGTGAACTGAAGCCTCCGGAACTTCGTGTCGATCGATTCAGCTAGCGTCTTCACCGTCAGTGTCTTCGCCAACCCGGGCACACCCTCCATGAGGACATGGCCATCGGCGAGCAATCCGATCAGGAGCCGCTCCACCATACGGTCCTGCCCGACGATCACTCGGCCGACCTCACTGCGGAGACGGTCCACGAATTCGCTTTCCTGCTGGATCTTCTGCTGAATGACCTCAATGTCGAGGGTCTTCGTCTCGGTCATGTCCTCACGCTCGGTGCAACGGAAGTACAGGCTTAGTCGGCCGCGATATGGTAATGGATGCGCGAGGTCGCGGAAGGGTTGGCTGCCCAGGAACACGCCTTCAAACGTGGGCTCAGAGCGTCCTTTTTCGGTGACACTTCGCAGTCGATCAATAACGCTAACTTGCTGCTGCCAAACCTGTTACGCACCCGTTGACTTTCTGGCACGTAGACTGCCCCTGAAGGATGGCGTGAGTGGACCGCTGGCGGAGAGGCCGGCAGAGCATGGGGAAGGGCCCCGGCTCTCCACCGCGAGACCGGCATGACGCCGGTCCTGACAAGGGGAGGGACGATGAACCGAGAACTGATTCTGGCCCTGACCGGCCTCGTGATGATCCTGCCGTTCGATGCGGAGGCACAGCGTCGCAACCGCGGTGGAGATCGGGTGCGCGAGCGCGATAACCGAATCGAGCAGCTCGAGCCGATCCGTGCACCCGGACGCGTATATCGAGTACGCCCCCGTCATCGTGACGTGCGCTCGAGGGTGGTCTACTCCAGTCACTCGAGGGCTTCGCGCTACTCCGTCGGTCATGTCTGGATGCAGGCCGACTTCGGGAACCTCCGATTCCGTGACCGCGGGATCTTCAGTCAACGCGTGGCTCTGATTAAGAACGATCTTCGAGATCTGCTCGGTCGCAACGCGGTGAATCGGGTCAAGAACGCCGCCAATCGAGTGGGTATCCACGGCCCGATGCGCGGGCAGTGGGTTGGGGCCCGCGGTGGAGTCCGGATCCTCGTCGTGACGGTCGACGGATTCGAGGTCGCCGAGTTCTTGGATCGGAACCGAGACGGCTTCGTCGACCAGGTCTACCTCATCGGGGAACGTCGACCCCGTCCGGCGGTGAGCCGGTGGTGAGTCGTACGGATCGCCCCGACGGGTAAGTCCCACGGACCAGAGGGCCCGTGGGGCTTTTTCGTTCGTACAGCGCCCGGGCGACTGTTTTTGCCTCGCTAAAGCGGTCGGTCAGAAGCGCGCTCGGAAGAGCTCGAAGCGCAGGCCGGGGACCCAGTCCGGGCGACCGTCATCGAGATCGATAGGTATCGCGGTCGGGATCGGCATGGGCGTACCCAGGCGCCATCCTCCATCCGAGTAGCCGAGCAGCGACAGGCCGTCACCACCTCCAGGCGCGCTACCGGGCACACCGTCGTGGCCTCGAGTGGCGACCGTCGCGATCGCCAGACCGGTCACGCTCGACACGAGCGGAATCGCAATCACGGCGTTGTCGCCCGGTCTCGTGAGGAGATCGATCCCCAGCCCCACTAGGCCACCGCCAAGTGCACCAAGGTTCATCAGCCGAACCCGAGAGCGGGACACATCATACGAGGAGCCGAGAAGTTCACCTGCGAAAAGCCCGGCGTTGCCGCCCAGAAGGCTCGCGAGGAGCACACCGTCGCTATCACCCCCGTCATCGCCATCGAGGGCCGAGGCCAGCATCCCACCGTAGATCGTGCCCCACGTGGACCCTCCCTGGGCAGCGCTGGAGACGCCTGACCGGACCGGATTGCGCGCGATCACGGCACCGGTCGCGATCCCGGCGAGACCTCCTAAGATCATCGCGGTCAAGACCTCCTCGCTGTTGTTATCCGTCTGGTAGCACCCGTACTGGGAGCAAACCTCATCCTGACCGATCCCGAGAAGGTCCGTCCAACCCTGTCCCTGCCATGACCCCCAGATGCCACCCCAAGAGATCGCTCTCGCCTGTCCCTCCGTGTACTGCTGGCTGCGTTGTGCAGCGAGCGCGGAGAAGAGGCCAAGGGGCACGCCGGCCAACAGGCCGGCGCCGTATGCCTCCGAACTGCCTGCGCCGAGCGCCGCTGGGACCGCAACCCCGAGCCATAACCCGTACAGGGTTCCGAACACGGGCAGTTCCAACCGGCTCATTCGATCCGAGCGCTCGGCGCCCGGACGGATCAGCCGCTCCAGAGCCTCATCAGCCGCGACGGTGCCGGGGTAGCGCTCGGAGATATGTAGGTACAGTGCTCGTGCGAGGTCCCCGTCTCCCTGCGCCTCGAACTCGATGGCGGTACGGAGCAGCACGGCAGCTGCATCCCCCGGCGCGACCTGCGCCGAAGAAGGCTCGGGAACCATCAGCGTGGTCACCGAAGTAATCGTCAGCAGCGACAGCACCCGTAAGACGCGGAGTGCTCGGACCCAATCGGTCATGATCAGCATGTCTGCTTGTACGTTCGCCAACTCCTGAAAGTTGCGCGGCCGTCAATCCTCCAGGTTCGGTTCCGCGCACATATACTTCCCTTCTTCCTGCAGTGTTCGACTCCAGCGGCCTGTGACAGCGTGACCACCCACTCCTCCGACGTCGTCGTAATCGGCTCAGGTATCAACGGTGCCTCGTGTGCCTGGCACCTGGCTGATCGGGGCCTTTCCGTCACGGTAGTCGAGAAAGACGCCGGGCCCGCGATGGGATCCACCGGCAAGAGTGCCGCCGGTGTGCGCGTGCAGTTCACGACCGCGCCGAACATCCGTCTGTCGCTCTACTCCCTCCCGATCTTTCGGACCTTCGAGGAGCGCTTCGGCAAGGATATCGGATATCGCGATATCGGGTACCTCCTTCTGGTGCCCGAGGAGCGCTGGGAGACGCACCTCGAGTCCGTCCGACTCCAGCACGAGCTCGGAGCGCCGGTCGACGTCCTCGATCCGGTCGAGGCGCAGCGTTACGTCCCGTTCGCGACCCACGGGCTGGCTGGTGCGACCTATGGACCCTGGGACGGAATCATTGATCCGCACATGGCATGCCTCGCATGGGTGGAGATGGCGAAGGAACTCGGTGTCGACTTCCGTATGAACACGCCCGTGACGGATCTGCGCCCCGCAGGACAGGGATGGCTGGTCGAAAGCGGTGCGGAACGATTCTCGTGTCGCTGGATCGTCAACGCCGCCGGCGCGTGGTCGGGTGCGATCGGCACCCTGACAGGCCTGGACGTCCCGGTGGGACCGAAGCGCATCCAGATCTTCCTTTCCGCTCCCATCGAGGACGAGCGGACATATCCGCTGACCATCGACCTTTCTACGGGTGTCTACGTCCGCTCCGAGCTGGACCGCGTTCTCTTCGGACTCGACAATCTCGACCAGGCCTTCGGGTTCACCGAAGGGGTCGATCAGGAGTGGCTCGAACACGTCCTGCTGACCGGTGTCGATCGTTTCCCCTGGTGGGAAGAGATGGGAATCGACATGGGCGGAAGCTGGTGGGGATACTACGGAGTCAGCCCTGACAATAGCCCGATCATCGGTCCGAACCCGGGCGCGGATGGCTGGATTGATGCCTGTGGCTTCTCGGGGCACGGCATCATGCACGCGCCGGCGACCGGGGTCGCAGTGGCAGAGATGATCGCCGACGGCCAGACTAGCACCGTCGACGTCGATCACTTCCGACACTCACGCTTCGGCGAAGACGTGCCGGTCGAGTCCAACATCTTCTAGACGGACAGGTCCTCCGGGATGGACACCCTCCTCCTCTTCTTCGAGCACATACCCACCTGGCAGAGGCTCCTCTGGGTGATGACCTGCCTGGGGCTCAGCTGGGTTCTCGAAGGCAGCCTGCCGCTGGTGCAGTTCACGTACCGGAAGTGGAAGCACGCAGGGGCCAATTTCGTCTTCCTAGGCACCACGCTCGCCATCAACGCCGCATTCTCCGCCCTCTCGATCGGCGCCGTCGCGTGGACGGCGGCCTCTGGATTCGGGCTCCTGTACCTCTTCGAGCTTCCGGTTCTTGCCGAGATGCTAATCGCAATCGTGGTGCTGGATCTGACCGCACAGTATTGCGCGCATTGGTTGCTGCACCGGGTGAAATTCCTGTGGCGCTTCCATGTCGTGCATCACAGCGACACCAAGGTGGACGCAACCACAGGGACGCGGCTGCATCCGGGTGACTTCGCCGTGCGCGAGATGATCGCGCTCTGCGCCCTGGTCGCGACGGGGGCACCTCTCGCCTTCTACGTCGTGTACCGTCTGACCACGATCCTCTTCACCTTCCTCACGCACGCGAACATCTCGCCCCCACGATGGCTGGACGCGTCACTGAGCCTCGTCTTCGTGACGCCGAACATGCACAAATTCCACCATCACTTCGAGCGGCCGTGGACCGATAAGAACTACGGTGGGATCCTGTCGATCTGGGATCGCGTGTTCGGAACGTTCGTCTACGGTGATCCCCTCGACGTCGTGTACGGCGTGGACGTCGCGGATCCCACCTTCGATGAAGACGTCGGTCACCAGATGAAGCTGCCGTTCCAGAGAGGAGCCGGGCTGGATCGTGAATAGCCGGGGCCTCTGGGCGGAGAGCCGGCAACCCGCGCTCCGACTCGTGGGCCTGACTGCCCTGGTGGTCACCCTGACGGCTTGCGAGCCCGCGTTCGTCGTGGAGGAAGCGACGGTTGCCGAGATCCATCAGGCCATGACAGAGGGTCGGATTACGGCCGAGGCGCTGGTAAAGCACTACCTCGACCGCATCGAGGCATACGACAAGCAGGGCCCATCGATCAACTCACTGATCACGGTCAGCCTTACCGCGCTCGATCGTGCCCGGACACTCGATGCGGCTTTGGCGTCCAGCGGTCTGACGGGGCCGCTTCACGGTATCCCCGTGATCGTCAAGGACAACTACGACACGTACGACTTACCAACCACGAACGGCATCCTGGCACTCAAGCATGCGGTCCCGCCCGACGACGCATATCACGTCGCCCGATTGCGCGACGCCGGCGCGATCATCCTCGCCAAGTCCAACCTCGCCGAGTTCGCGACGAGCGGCGCGTATTCGGTGTCGTCGGTACTACCGGGCTTCTCCAGAAACCCGTACGACACTCGTCGTGTGACGGCCGGATCGAGTGGCGGCACGGCGGCGGCCATCGCGGCCAACCTCGGCACAGTGGGCCTGGGCACAGACACGGGCTCTTCGATCCGGGGCCCCTCGTCCCATCAGGCCCTGGTCGGCTTTCGGCCTACTATGGGACTCTCCAGCCGGGACGGTATCGCTCCCCTGAACGGCGGGCGCGATGTCGGTGGGCCAATGGCGCGCTCCGTGGAGGACGCAGTCCGGGTGCTCGAGGTCATCGTCGGCTACGATGAGGCTGATACCGTGACCGCCCGGAGCAATGACGTACGGCCCGACGGATACCTGCAGTTTCTTCGCGCGGATGGGCTGCAGGGAAAGCGCATTGGGGTTCTTCGGCGCTTCTTCGAAGTCCCGGACGCGGAGCAGACAGGGCCGGAGCCCACACCGGTGGAGCAGGACGAAGGCGAGAATCAGGGCAACACCGCGGACCAGGACCAAGCATCAGATCAGGCCGCCAGCTCTACCCAGGAACAACAGCAGGAACAACAGCAGGAGGAACGTGAGCCGACCAGGGTACACCCGGAAGTCCTCGCTCTTCTCGAAGCGGCACTGCTTGATATGGAGGCCGCAGGTGCGACGATCGTCGACAGCATCGACATCCCGCAGATGGACTCACTCCGGGGTGCCTTCCCCAGCGTACCACGCTTCCGGTACGACTTCGACGCCTACCTGGCGACGCGCCCCGGAGCGCCGAGATCGACCATGGAAGAGATCCTGGAGTCGGGAGACTTCCACCCCTGGCTTCGGTCGTCACTGCAGAACGCAGTCGACGAGGAGTGGAAGGGGGCACCCTGGGAGCACGAGAACTGGGACGAGTGGGTACAAGTGACGCTGGATCTCGGGGCAGCAGTCACCGCGGCGATGGACTCTGCAGGAGTCGACGTGCTTGTGTACCCGACCTACAACTACCCCGCCCGGCTCATCGGGGACCTGAATACCACATACGGCGCGAACAGCGGCACGCTCTCACCCCCTACGGGCTTCCCTGCGTTCAACGTGCCCATGGGCGTCGTACCGGGCGACCTACCCTCGGGTCTGCAGATCCTCGGGCGAGCGTTCGCGGAGGGGACGATGATCGAAATCGCGTACGCTTACGAACAGGCGACGCTGCACCGTAGACCGCCTGAGAGCACGCCACCCATCGCTCGACCTCGATAACCGGAGCGACCCGCTACTCGGTTCCCCGCGTGTACTCCGTTTCCGCGAGCTGTACGATCAGCGTCCCGGCGTCGTGCAAGGGCGTCGGGACGCCATGCGCACGACCGAGTCGGGAGATCTCCTCGCCAAGATCGCCCATCTCCGTGCGACGTCTCAGGTTCAAGTCGTGGATGACGCTTGGAAAGAAGTCGTCTGGAAATCGATCGAGTGTCGCGTCGATTTTCGCGTTTGTTTCTGTTGGAATCGCTACGCCGCTCGCGCGGCCCACATTCAGTACCTCGGCGATCGCCAGCCTCTGCAGATCCACCCCGAATGGATGGGCACGGACCGATCCCATGTTTCGTTCGCCAAGCGCGCACAGTACGGAAAGCGAGCAGACGACCGCCATCTTCTCCCATAGCTCGACCCGGATGTCGTCAACCACCTCGATCGCCACGAGCGTGCCGTCGAACGCCTGACGGACGCGGTCGACCGGACCCGCTTCGGCGTCGAGTACGATGCGCTGGTGAGAGGCCTTTCGCTCGACCACGCCGGGCTCGACCCGAAACGAAGTCATATAGGCGACGCCATCGGCCAGGGTATCCCTGGAGATACCGCAGGCCTCCATACGATCAACCGCAGTGATCCCATTGAGGAGAGAGACGATGTGTGCCCCTCGTGCCGCCAGATGGGACAGCTGATCGGCGACCTGGTCGAGTGAGAAGGTCTTAGTAACCAGGAGCGCCAGATCAGCGCCCTCGACCTCGAAAGCCGATCCCACACAACGGACCGCCACCTGAAAGTCACCGGCATGACTACGCACCTCGAGCCCATTCGCCTCGATCGCAGTTCGGTGCTCACCCCGCACGACAAGGGTGACGTCGTTCCCCGCCTGCGCCAGGACCGCGCCCACATAGCTCCCGAGCCCCCCGGCCCCTACGACGACGACCCTCACCCGTCGGTCACGCAGCCCAGGGACGCCGAGGACACGGATCGGATATAGCGGAGTAGGACACCCCGTTCGGCGGCCAGCGGCGGCTCTACCCAAGCCATGCGACGACGCTCAGCCTCCTCCGAGTCGACTCCCCAGCTGATCTGATTCGACTCGGCGTCGATCGTGATCTGGTCGCCATCTTCAATCAGAGCGATCGGTCCGCCGTTCTGCGCCTCCGGGGTGACGTGTCCGATCACGAAGCCATGGCTGCCCCCGGAAAATCTGCCGTCGGTTACCAGAGCGATCTCCGAGCCGAGACCGGCACCCATGATCGCAGAGGTAATCGTGAGCATCTCAGGCATGCCCGGTCCGCCTCTGGGTCCCTCGTATCGAATCACGATGACATCGCCACCGCGGACCTCGTTTCGCTCGAGCGCACCCAGGGCGGCCTCCTCCTGGTCGAACACGCGAGCAGGGCCGGAAAAGGTCAATCCCTCTTTGCCGGTGATCTTCGCTACCGCGCCGTTGGGAGCGAGCGAGCCCCTGAGGATCCTCAGATGTCCGGTAAGCTTGATCGGATCGCTGATCGGCCGCACGACGTCCTGCTCCGCCCCCAGCGGCTCCACGTCGGCGAGGTTCTCGGCGACCGTTCTGCCCGTGACGGTGAGGCATGATCCGTCGATCAAGGCGTCGTCGAGCAGCATCCGCATGACCGACGGCACGCCCCCGACCCGGTCGAGGTCCTCCATGACATAGCGGCCGCTCGGCTTCAGATCAGCGAGATACGGCGTGCGGTCACTGACCGCCTGGAAGTCATCGAGCGTGAGCGGCACATCTGCTGCGTGTGCGATCGCCAACAGATGAAGAACCGCGTTCGTGGAGCCGCCGAGGACCGTGACGAGCACCATGGCGTTCTCGAACGCAGCGCGCGTCATGACGTCTCGCGGAGTAATACGCTTCTCCAGCAGGTGCCGGAGCGCCGCCCCTGCGCGGTGGCACTCGTCGCTCTTCCGCTTCGTCGCTGCAGGGGTCGACGAACTGTAGGGGAGCGTCATCCCGAGTGCCTCGGCTGCGCTCGCCATCGTGTTGGCCGTGTACATCCCGCCGCAGGCTCCTGGCCCGGGGCATGCGTGCTGGATGACAGCGTCGAAACGCTCCTCATCGATGGATCCGGCGATGAACTGACCGTACGCCTCGAATGCGCTGACGATGTCGAGCGGCTCACCGTCCAGGTGGCCCGGTGCAATCGTGCCTCCGTACACCATGAGTCCGGGGCGATTCAAGCGCGCCATCGCCATGAGCGAACCAGGCATGTTTTTGTCGCAGCCGGGAATCGTGATGACTCCATCGTACCACTGTGCGCTCACGACCGTCTCGATCGAATCGGCGATCAGGTCCCGCGACGGCAGAGAGAAGCTCATACCGTCCGTGCCCATCGAAATCCCGTCACTCACCCCGATGGTGTTGAAGCGCATCGGGACGATCCCGGCTTCCCGAACACCCTCCGCGGTCTCTGCTGCCAGGTCTAGCAGGTGCATGTTGCACGGATTGCCCTCCCACCACATCGAGGCAATCCCCACCTGAGGCTTCTCAAGGTCTTCCGCAGAGAGGCCCGTCGCGTGCAGCATGGCTCGGGCGCTCGCCTGAGCGGGCTCCTGAGTGATGCGTGCGCTGTGGCGGTTGAGCGTTGGGAGCTTCTTCGTCACGACGCCGGTGGGTGCGCTTCGATGACCTCGAGCGTTGTGCCCTGCTGGCAGGTGCTCATCTCCACCATCCGCGCTGTCACGACGATCGGGTCCCCCGCAGACAGGCCCTCGGTGTTCCCGACCAGTGTATATAGAAATTCGTCGCCGTCTCGCATCGCGAGGCATTCGACACCCTCGTCGGTGATCCGCCCCGTTCGATCCAGCGTTCCGTCGGGGCGCGTCACATGGAAAGGATCCGACAGCCCGATCGGTGCGAAGATCGCGTCGAACGCGACAATCATCAGCGCACGGTCGTAGGGCGCGGTTTCAGGAATACTGATCGTACCCGAGACCTCACCCCACATGCCCTGCTTTCCTTCCGCGAGGGCCTCGAAGCCAGTCCGGGTCGCGCCCACGCCGACATGGACCCTCGCCTGCAGGGGCAGATTCTCCGTGTATACGGTCACGACCGTTCCACGGGACCCATGCAGCGGTTCGATCTCCTGAATCATGCGAAGTGAGTCGGGTGCGACGCGGCGCTGCGCCTCGGCCGGCGGGGCCAGGGCGAGCATACTCAACGACAAGAGGGCCGCGTACGAGAGCGGCCGGGCAATCTGAATCATCGGGCGTACCTCCATCAAGCGAAGCTCGGGGTTGGAGAGCCCTCCCGCCAGATGGCCGAGCACGGACCTGCCCTGATTCCGGGCACCGAACGGTGACGACGTGCACCCGTGCGCACGTCAGGACGTTTGGCAGTCGTGCTCGTCGAGCAGTCGAGTCGGCTGTACAATAATGTCCGATCGTACAGAGCCTGGAGCGGCTTTACCCCGTTCCAGAGGTGATCGCCCGTGCACCTCATACGCCACCCAACCGCATCCCCATGGCCGCTCCAGCCGTTGCCCGCCGCCTTCGTGAAGGTCAACTCAAGAAGTCGCCGATCCGCGAGATCATGAAGCTGGCCGACCGCCGCAACATCGTCGCTATGGGTCTCGATCCGGACGACGTAATCTCCTTCGCAGGCGGCTGGGTGAATCACGAGGCACCCGAAGCGCTTCGACGAGAATACGCGGTCGTCGCCGATGACCCGACTCTCTTCCACGAGCTGGGCGCCTACTCCCCGACGCGCGGCCTTCCGCGACTCAGAGACGCCCTGCTTGCCGTCGACGCAGCGCTCTACAGCACCCCGGGACTTGCCGACGAACACCTGCTCGTTGGTGGCAGCTCCACCCAGCTCACACACACGCTCTTTACGGCGCTACTCGACCCAGGCGATCGAGTCGTCCTCTTCGATCCGTCCTACGCCAACTACGGCCCGCAGCTGAACCTAGGGCCCGAGGGGACGGAGATATTGTGGCTTCCCGTGTTCGACGCCGATACCTGGGCGTTCATGCCCGACGCGGCCGCCGTCGTGGAGGCCTTCGAAGCGCTTGTCGCCACGCATCAACCCCGGCTCATGCTCTTCTCCTCGCCGGACAATCCGACCAGTCAGCTCATCCGGGATGACGTCTTCGACGATCTGCTCGCGATCGCGGAGCGAGCCGGATGCTTCGTCGTCGTCGACTTCGCGTATCGGGCGCAGTGCTTTGCAGATACGCTCCCGAAGCACTTCTCAGCGAGCCCCGCGACGCACCCCAACCTGATCCGGCTTCATTCCAACTCTAAGTGGTGTCGCGGGCTCGGCCGTCGGTTGGGCTGGGTGGAGGCAGCGCCCCACGTGATCGACGCTCTCGAGGTCGTTCAGCAGAGTACGGCACTCTGTCCGGACAGCGTTCATCAGCACGCGCTTGCTGCGTATCTCGAGCGGGCCCTGCCCGACGGGTCACTCGAGGCGTACATGGACGAGACGAACAGGCTCTATGAACGGGCCGGCCGTCACACTGTCGACTGTATCGACCGCTATCTCGGGATGCCGCGACTCGAACCGGAGGGGGGCCTCTACACAGTTATGGACGTGGGGTATGACGGGGACGACTTCGTTCGTGACGTCCTGTCAAAGACCGGCGTGATCTTCGTGCCAGGCAGTGGCTTTGGCACGTCACTCATGAACGGAGTCCGCATCTCGTACGGACCCCTCGTGAACGACCTCGATCGAATCGAGGAAGGATTTCGGCGCGTGGGAGAGGTGATACCGCGCTAGTTCGCCGTCCGGTCGAACATCCACCCCATGACCCACCAACGGTCTCCCGCCCAGAACAGAGTGATGCTGTTCGTACCCGTGTCGAACGGCTCACCTCTGGGTGTCCTCGCGGACGCGTAGGTGCTCCAGGCATGCACCATGTTGCCCGACCGGGACACTACGCGATCCGTCTCCCATTCGTAGAAGGGCTGAGCCCTGGGTCCGCCGTCCCCATGGTAATCGTCAAGGGACATGACGTTCACGGTTGGACGCCCTCCTTCGTCCGTATCCGCGATCGCTACCCATGCGTCCGGGTGATGCAGTGATCGATCGCGATCTACATCAGGCGCCTCACCGGTCGGCCCAGAAATAAGGTCGTAGTACGCGTCGATGATTGCATCGATGGAGGATACGTCCTCCGGGTGCGCATCCTGGGCGACGACGGGAGTCACTCCGAAAGCCATCACGCCAAACAGTATCGCGATCCTCACGATACAGGCCTCCTTGGCCGTGGCGGCGCAATGATGATCGAGAACCCGGCCTCCTGCACGAGACGGTTGAAGGCATCGAGTCGCGGACCCATGAGCTCTTCGTTCGTCCTCTGATGCACCGTCCACCGAGCGCGCAGGTCAGTGAGCACATCGCGTGAGCCCATACTCACGCCCGTTTCCGCGCCGTCGGCATTCCCGTGCAGGAACACGTACTGGAACTTGAGCCGGGTAGGGAAGTTGATGACGGTCTGACCGTCGACGGTCTGCCTTTGATACAGCGAGTCCGCCACCGTCTCGAGGTCGCCCGTTAACAGTTCCCCCTCGTCAACTACCTCACCCGCATTAGGGTCTTCCGCCACCCGTTCGAGCAGCGTCTCGATCTGCGCCTTCACATCGTTGTTACGGCTCACGGCCCGGTGGATCGCAGTCAATTCCGATGCCACCTCGGCCACGAAGGCGTCCTGTACGATGTAGTCCTCGAGCGTTGTATCCACACGCGGGTCCATACGGACCTCGAGCAGGCGCTCCATCGTCCAATCGCCGATGCTGAGCTCGACGGTATAGTCACCGGGCACGACGCGTCGCCCCTGGAGCGACCCGAACACGTATGCGCCCGGGATGTTTGGGATGTTCTCGTGACGCAGGTTCCAAACGATTCGGTTATGGCCCAGCTCGAGCTGAAGTGGCTGCGCGCCGGGGCTGACGTCCCCGTCCGGCTGCGTCGAAAGCGTGCGAACTACATCACCCGCCGGCGTCCTGATCGTGATCGTGACGGCCTGGTCTTCAGACACCTCGCCAAGCAGGACGTCCATCACCGCGCCACTCGGTCCGTTCTGCCCTTCCCCACCCCCACCGAACCCGCCGCCCCCTGCGAGCCGGTAGGCCCCGCGCGGCTCGTAGAGGTAGTGGGCACCGCCTTCGAAGTCCTGCTGACTCATCGCCTGCTGCAGCGGCGACAAGTCATCCAGAATCCAGAAACTGCGACCCGACGTGGCCACCACCAGATCGTTGTCGCGAGCCTGCACGATCAGGTCGTTGATCGGCGTATCTGGGAGATTCAATTGCAGCGACTGCCACAGCCCACCGGCGTTGAACGAGACGTACATGCCCATTTCAGTTCCGGCGTAGAGCAGGCCGGGCGTCTTGGGATCCTCTCTGACCACATGCACCCACGCCTCAGCCTCGAAGCCCTCGGAGATCTCCTCCCAGCTCTCGCCGTAGTCGTAGGTGACGTACGCCATTGGCGTGAAGTCGTTGAACTTGTAGCGGTTGATCGCTGCATACGCGGTCGCTGGATCATGCGGGGACACGGCGATTTCGTTGACCATGACCTCGCCCCAGTCAGCGGGCGTGACGTTCTGCCACGAGGAGCCGCCATCTCGTGTGAGGTGCACGAGGCCATCGTCGCTGCCGGTCCAGATCACGCCCTCCTCATGCGGTGACTCCGTAAGCGCGTAGAGCGTCCCGTAGATCTCCCCACCTGCTCCCTCGTTGGTGATCGGGCCACCGCCGTAGCCCTGCTTGTCGTCCTCGTCTCGGGTCAGGTCGGGACTGATCTCGTCCCACGTCATCCCACGATCACGCGAACGAACGACATGGTTCGATGCGTGATAGATGACGTTGGGTGCGTGTTGCGAGACCAGAATCGGCGCGGACCAGTTGTACCGGTACTTCATCTCTCGTCCCTGCAGGGCAGCCGGCATGACCGGATATGCGGCCACATCGCGCTGCGAATTGGTCTGATGATCCCACTCGCCGATGATGCCCATGTAGCAACCGGCATAGACGAAGCGGGGGTCGTCGCGATCGAAGGCCGGCCGAGCGCTCTCGCACCCGGCGATCGAGTACCAGTCCTTCCACGTCACCCCGCCCTGTCCTCGACTGGCGATCGCGATCGCACTGTTGTCCTGCTGACCGCCGTAGATGTAGTACGGGAAACGGTTGTCGACATTGACCCTGTAGAACTGCGCCGTCGGCTGATTCGATATGCTCGACCACGACCCACCGGCGTTGAACGACACGTGAGCGCCACCGTCGTTCGCGTTGATCATGACCGCGTTGTCGTCGGGGTTGATCCAGAGGTCGTGCGTATCACCGTGCAGAACGCGCACGTTCGTGAACGTCCGCCCCCCGTCGATGGACTTCATCATCGGTGCGTTAAGGACGTAGACGGTCTCTTCATCAAGAGGGTCTGCGTAGACCTCGATGTAATACCAGGCACGCGCGCGGATCGTCCAGTCGTCGCTCATGAGCTGCCACGAGGCCCCCGCGTCGTCCGAACGGAACAGCCCACCGCCGGGATCAGCCTCCACCATGGCGAAGAGTCGATCCGGGTCTGCACGTGAGACGTCGACCGACGTCTTACCCATCAGCTCGGGCAACCCCGTGTTGATCTCGGTCCAGCTGTCGCCGCCGTCCGTGGACTTCCAGAACCCGCTCCCGGGCCCGCCACTGACAACCTGCCACGGGAGACGACGGTGTTCCCAGAAAGAGGCATAGAGAATGCGTGGGTTTGTCATGTCCATCGCGAGATCAGAAGCGCCGGAGTCTTCGCCGACGGTGAGGATGAGCTCCCAGCTCTCGCCACCGTCCTCCGAGCGATAGATGCCGCGCTCGGGGTTCGCCCCGTACGGCGCACCCTGCGCCGCGACGTAGACCAGATCCGGATCATTAGGGTGCACCCGGATCCGTGAGATCGAACGCGTTCGATCCAGCCCCAGATGAGTCCAGGTCCGCCCCGCATCGGTCGACCGGTACACGCCGTCCCCGTGAGACGTCATGACGCCACGAATCGCGTGCTCCCCCATGCCAACATACACGACATTCGGATCGGACTCGGCGACCGCGATCGCGCCCACTGACGAGGTCCTGAGCTGGCCTTCGGTCACGTTCCGCCACGTCGTCCCCGCGTCGGTGGTCTTCCAGACACCGCCGCCGACTGTGCCCATGTAGTACGTCAGTGGGTCCCCGACCACACCGGTGGATGCCACGGATCGGCCACCCCGGAACGGTCCGATTCCGCGCCACTGCATGGATTCGAAGGCGATCGGGTCCACGGGTAGATCCTGAGCTCGCACCTCCACCGTGGGGCACAGTGTGAACAGAAGTGCGAGAACGATCACCACCGAGTAAGCCTCGGAAACCGAACGAGGACCGGGTCTGCGGCTGGACGAGTACTGCATCTGGTCGTCTCCATTGAGGTTGCGGCTCAGAACTTCCCCGGCCCGGTCATCGTCAGCAAGACATGAAGTGGTGGGAAACCCTCGGAGCGTCGCGGGTAGGTAAGTTCACACTCTCTGATCCTGTCCGCTCGTGATGCGACTCCAGCTTCTCTCAGCCATTCCGCTGGCGGCGATTCTTCTCGCCGCGCCATCGGCAGACGCCCAGTCCGTCGAGGACGTCGGCCGCCTGTCCGGGGTTACAACCGTGGATGTGCGCGTCTCTGCCACGTGGGACGAAGCCATCACGATGGACGCGGGAGGTGCGACCGGCGATCAGTTCCGGCAAGCGCTGCTCATGACCTTCAAGGAGACGATCTCCGAGACGGACGCAGCGCCCAGCGTACTCGAGGGAGCGCCCAACACCGTGACGTGCAACGTGGATACGTTCTACGAGCCGGGGCAGATCATCTACGGTCTCCGGACACAGCTGGAGCAACCCGGTGACGACGGCGCTCCCGTGGTTAGCTGGATCCGCTCATGGGTCGGATCGTTCAGCATGCAACAGATGCATGTCATGTTCACGCTGGGCACCCGGTGCGCTGAGCAGTTCCTGGACGACTGGGCGAGCGCGAACTGACCTGAGTCAAGCGCACGGAATTCTCAACGGCCTCCGGCACTCCGCTCAGTCGCGGTCGACTGGAGCACCGCGACTCTCGCAGATCCGGGGGGGAAGACGAATCCGTCGGAGCTCCAGGCCAAGCTCCGCCCTGTTCGACGTGGCCCGCCTTCATACCGTCTTTGTGACTTACGTGCCCGGCAGATATTCTCACCGCGACACGGCCGATCAACGCGCCTCGTACTCTTGTTCACTGGCCCATGGAATCATCCGCCCGCTCGTTCCTCGACACGCTCCTTTCTACGCCCGGCGTATCCGGATACGAGCAAGCCGTTCAGCAGATTGTGCGTGACTACGTGTCCTCCTTCGCCGACGAGATCGACACAGACCTTCACGGCAACGTGATCGCCACGCTGAACTCGGGCGGCGCCCCCACGCTCATGCTCGACGGGCACTGCGATCAGCTTGGTATGATCGTGTCGCACATTGACGAGGCGGGATACCTCTTTTTCCAGACCGTTGGTGGCTGGGACCCGCAGCAGCTGGTGGGCCAGCGCGTCACGGTATGGACCAGCGGTGATCCCATCCATGGTGTCATCTCGCGAAAGGCGATCCACCTTCTTACAGATGACGAGAAGAAACGGGTCGTCGATCCGAAGGACATGTGGATCGATATCGGTGCCACCGATGGAGAGGACGCGGCCTCGGTGGTAGCGATCGGAGACGCAGTGACCGTACAGCTTGGCATCCAGGAGATGCGTAACGGTCTCGCAAACGCTCCGGCCATGGACAACCGCACCGGAGTCTGGGTCGTTTTCGAGGCGATGCGCCGTGCGGCCGCCAAGGGTGTCTCATGCAAACTCGTCGTCGCCTCCACGGTTCAGGAGGAGATCGGGCTACGCGGAGCACGCACCGCCGCGCACGGGATCGATCCCCACGTCGCCATCGCGGTGGACGTCACCCACGCGACCGACTGCCCAGGCATAGACAAGCGCCAACGCGGCGTGATCGACCTTGGCGAGGGGCCTGTCATTGTACGTGGCCCGAACATCAATCCACGGGTCGGAGCGCGACTCGAAAAGATTGCGACGTCGGACGAGATTCCGTTCCAGATAGCAGCGCTCGGACGCGCGGCACCGAACGACGCCAACTCCCTTCAGGTCACCCGCGCGGGTGTCGCGACCGGTCTGGTCCAGCTCCCCAACCGCTACATGCACAGCGCGGTCGAGACCATCGCGTTCTCGGATCTGAACGCGGCCGCCGATCTGTTGGCCGGATTCGCTGGTGCATTACGTGCGGAGGATTCGTTCGTTCCCTGACGTCTCGGTCACGCCATACACACGGCGTCCCCACGGCGGCCATCTCGTGACGTTCGAAGCTCCGGACTGTACCGTACCGCAGGCTCTGCAACATGCTCGCCACTCTCTGCGGATTCTGCAGCATGATCTACAGCACGTTTCCACGCCTTCTTCCGTTCGTCGCGGCTACGGCCGTGTTCGCCGCCGTCATACCGACAGAAACCGTCGCCCAGGACGCCGGAGACCTTTTCCGGAATGCGTGCGCCGAGTGCCACAGTGGAACTCAGAGCGGACGCACACCGAACCGCTTCTCGCTGAGCCAGCTGACGCCTCGCGCGATCGTTGCAGCTCTCGGTGAAGGGGGAGTCATGAGTTCCGAGGCAGGGGAACTCTCGGCGGCCCAACGCATCATGCTCGGCGAATACCTCACGGGGCGGGCCTACTCCGAAGAAGTCCTTCCCGCGTCCGCGTACTGTGCCGACGCGGGCCCGACTCGAGTCAACGTGAACGATGTCGCGTGGATGGGCTTCGGTGCCGATCTGGCAGGCACGGGCTTCCAGCCCGCCCAGCGCGCCGGGCTGTCCGCCGAAGAGATCGACGACCTGGAACTCCTCTGGGCATTCGGATTCCCAGACGCGTCTCAGGTCCGGACCAAGCCGACCGTGGTCGGCGACCTCGCAATCGTGGGCGACCAGTTCGGTACGGTATTCGCGCTTCACGCCGCGACCGGCTGCGTGCAGTGGACCTTCGAGGCCGAGGCTGGCGTCCGAGGCGGAGTCCTCGTGGGCGAGGACGATGACGGCCGATCGATCGCGTACATCGTGGACGCACGGACGACTGCGTACGCCGTCGATACGCAGTCGGGCGACGTGCTCTGGCAGACACGGGTCGGTTGGCACCCCGAATCGAACAACACCGGCCACGCCGTCCTCCACGAGAACAAGCTGATCGTTCCGATCTCCACCATGGGTGAGGTCGTGTCGGCGGGGGACCCGAGGTATGAGTGCTGCACGTCTTCGGGTGCGGTCGCGGCGCTCGATACCTCGACGGGTGATCTCCTCTGGTATCACCGCGTAATCCCGGAGTATCCCGAAGAAGCGGGCAAAAACGCGATCGGTACGCAGCTCTGGGCACCGTCCGGCGCCCCGGTCTGGTCGAGTCCCACGGTCGACGTGGCACGTGGTGTCGTCTATGCGGGCTCCGGAGAGAACCTCTCGAGGCCGGCGAACGAGACGAGCGATGCGATCCTGGCGATTGACCTGGACACGGGAGAACTCGACTGGATCTTTCAGGCGACCGAAGACGACGCGTTCACGATGGCGTGCTCGTCATCGCGAAACCGGCAGAACTGTCCGTCTCCTCCCGGCCCGGACCTCGATTTCGGCATGGCTCCGATTCTGGTCGAGCGACCGGACGGGAAGGAGATTCTGGTCGCCGGACAGAAGTCGGGCACGGTCTGGGCCCTCGACCCTGACAACGACGGTGACGTTCTCTGGTCAACCCAGATCGGTCGTGGGAGTGCGCTCGGCGGCATTCACTGGGGCATGGCAACGGATGGGCACCTGGTGTACGCAGCCAACGCCGATCGTCCGGCGGAGATCGTGAGCGTCAATCCGGACATGGAGTGGTCGCCCGGGCTGTTCGCGCTCGACCTCATGGACGGTGGGGTCGTGTGGAGCGTCCCGGCTCCCGACGATACCTGCACGGACCGACCAGGGTGTTGGCAGGCGAACTCGGCTGCGCCGACGGTCATTCCTGGCGTGGTCTTCGCGGGTGGACTCGACGGTCACATCCGGGCACACGCAACCGACGATGGCAGAGTTCTATGGGATTTCGATACGGTGCGTGACTTCGAAACCGTGAACGGCATCTCTGCCCGGGGAGGGGCCATCGACGGTCCAGGTCCCGTCATCGCCAACGGTCTGGTGTTCGTGAACAGCGGATACGCCAGCTTTGGGCAAATGCCGGGCAACGTACTCCTGGTCTTCGGCGTGCGTGGTGACGCTCCATGAACCGTCGCTGGCCGCACGCTCAGAGGTACTGCACATTCCGCGCCTTGGACCCGACAGCCCAGGAGCATCGATTGATGACCATTCTGACCCTCCGATCTGTGACCCGCGTCGCATGCGCAGGCTTCGCTTTGATGGGGCTGATCCCGGTCATCATATCCGCCCAGTCCCGCGAGATCCCTCGCACCGCGGCCGGGCACCCGGACATGAACGGGATCTGGCAAACGATGGGCAACGCGCACTGGGACATTGAGCCACACACGGCGCGTCCCGCGCTCGCGATGCAGCCAGGTCCAGTCGTGCCGGTACCTGCCAACGAGGTCCTCGCGTTCGGCGCAGTCGGCTCCGTACCCTCGGGCTACGGAGTCGTCGTGGGAGGCACCATCCCATACCTCTCAAATGCCCTCGCGACGCGTGACGAAAACCGGGAGCAGTGGCTCGACAGAGATCCGGAGATCAAGTGCTTCCTGCCGGGGGTGCCGCGGGCGACGTACATGCCCTTCCCCTTTCAGATCTTCCAGAGCGACGCCCACGTCGCGATCACCTACGAATTCGCAACCGCGTTCCGTGAAATCTACCTGGAGGACCCCGGCGAGCCGCAGGTCGACTCGTGGATGGGTCAGTCATTCGGTCAGTGGGACGGCGACACGTTCGTCGTCCGTGTGAACGGGATGCTCGGCGACACGTGGCTCGATCGTGCAGGCAACTTCACCGGGTTCGGAACCACCGTGACCGAGCGGTACACGATGATCAGCCGCGACCACATCATGTACGAAGCGGAAATCGACAACCCGGAGACGTTCTCCGAGCCTTGGACGATCCGCATGCCACTCTACCGTAATATCGACCCCAACGCTCGACTCGGGCAGTTCAAGTGTGTCGAGTTCGTCGAAGAGCTCATGTACGGGCACCTTCGCAAGAACCCGATCCGTGGCAACGGGTCATGAGCCATTCTAGGTTCCCCCCAGCACCGCGCCGTTCCGCGCCCGCCCTGGTCGCCACCCTGGTACTGGCGCTGCTTCCGATCGCCGTCGCCGCGCAGTCCTCCGACTGGGTCCTTCCGCGACTTCCGGATGGCATGCCGGATCTTCAGGGCAACTGGAGCAATGCGACGATGACGCCAATCGTCCGGCCACCGGGATTGGGAAAGGTTCTGACACCGGACCAGGTCACGGCGCTTGAGCAGGGTCGCCAGGACTTCATCGCAGCCGACTACGAGGACAGCGATCCGAACCGCGGAGCACCTCCGGCAGGCGGCCAGTTGACGGGCGATCCGATCTTCGATGCTGCGACCGGTGGCACCGGTGGATACAACCAATTCTTCGTCGACGCGGGCGACAACATCGCGATCTACAACGGAGAGCCCCGGAGTTCCCTGATCGTGCATCCAGAGGACGGCCGGCGGGCAGCATTCACCGACGAGGGGCAAGAACGCGTAGCACAGCGTGTGGCGTTCAACCAGCAGTTCGACCAGTACGACAATCCCGAAAACAGGCCACTAGCTGAGCGATGCATCATGTCGTTCGGATCGAACGGTGGTCCGCCGATGCTTCCGAATTATTTCTACAACAACAACTACACGATCGTGCAGACCCCTGACGCGGTCATGATCATGACCGAGATGGTGCACGATGTGCGCGTTATCCTCATGGGTGAGCCGCAGCGGTTGCCCAAGCACATGCGGCCGTGGCTGGGGGACTCATGGGGCCACTGGGAGGACGAGACGCTCGTCATCGAAACGACGAACCTGCACCCCGACCAGGTGCTCATGGGGATGTCCAACGCTTCGTTTTACCCTTCGGAAGAGGCACGAGTGATCGAACGGCTGACCCGCGTCTCGGAAGACCAGATCAACTACGAGTTCACCATCCAGGACCCGACGGTCTTCACCGATCAGATTCGCGGTGAAGTCCCGTTCAATCGACTGGATGGACTTTTGTATGAGTACGCTTGTCACGAGGCGAATTACGCTCTCGAGAACGTGCTCCGAGGTGCCCGGTCGCAGGAAGAGCGCGAGCGGAACGAAAACCAGCAGGACTGGAGATAAACCCATGAAACGCACCGCTTCCCTGCTCGCCTGTGCCTCCCTGGCCCTCGTGGTGGCAGCCGGCCCCGTCGACGGTCACCATGCGTTCGGCGCCGAGTTCGATCGCGATGCTCCGATCCGGCTCGCCGGCCCGATCGTGAAGCTCGAATGGGTGAACCCGCACACTTGGATCCACCTTGAGCACACGAACGACGACGGTACCAAGGAAGTGTGGATGGTCGAGGGTGGCACACCGAACGTGCTGCTGCGCCGTGGGCTTCGTCGCGACTGCCTCACACCCGGCACCGAAATCATCGTTGACGGATATCAGGCCAAGGATCACTCGTTGCCTCGGGCGAACGGGCGCGACATCACGTTCACGGACGGTACCAAGATCTTTCTCGGTTCGTCCGGTACAGGCGCGCCGTACGAGGCAGAGATGCTGCGGACGCGGCGCGAGCGCGGCCGCTGCTGAGGTAGTCGGGCGCACCACGGGCACCGAAGATATCTGGCTAGCCACCCTGGAACCTGCCGCTTTGCAGCACAGAAAGCCTTGGATCACAGGAGATAAGCGGCGATGAGTGGATGGCTCAGACGACTCAAAGGTGCGATCGGGATGGGGCTGTTCTGGGCGGCGAGTGGTTTCGCCGCAGGTGGAGTCATTGAGCTGATCCACAATATCTGGCCCAACCCGATCGGTGCGGCTGTAGACATCTGGCCGATGATGCTAGCGGTCCCGGGGTTTCTGGGCGGACTCGGCTTTTCTGCCGTGCTCGCGATCGCTGGACGACGACGACGTTTCGATGAGCTATCGCTGAGAAGCTTCGCCCTGTTGGGTGCCGCGGGAGGAATCCTGGCGAGCTTCGTACCCGCCGTCCTGATCACCGCAGGACGAGAGGCTCCGACCTGGAGCATCATTCTTGAACTGGCCGGCCCGTTCGCCATCGGTGGGGCCACCGCCGCCGCGGGGACGCTGGCCATAGCCCGTCTCTCGGAGGACCAGGACCTGCTCGCATCGGGCGAGGATATCGCGAGCGTCGGGTTGACCGCCGAGGAAGCCACAGAGCTTCTGGGCGACCGCTGATCAGGCCACGATGCTCCCGTCTGATGCGCGCCTCAGCTGTACCCGATCCACCGCCCCGCAGCCGCCACCACAAACCAGAGCACCAGCGATGTCGATCCGAGCATCCGGCCCCGCATGCGGGACGGGACGCCGTTCATGATCTGACGGTCACGCACGATGAAGGTGAAGGTCAGCGCCATAGGCAAGGTCATCATCTTCACCCAGAACGATGTGTTGTAGAAGCACTTGATCGCTTCGGAGAGGAAGAGCAGGACGCCCGTGCTGAGCATCACGACAATCGCACCCACGAGCCACGGGCGGACCAGACGCGCAAGCTTCCCCGCCTCCTGATCCGTCATCCCGACGCCGAGTAGGCGAAGGTCGACCATGATAAGCGCGCCGCCCATGACACATAGCGCCACCAGATGCGTCGCCTCGATGAGCGGAAAGGCGTACATGGAGTTTCGAACAGCCGTCCCCAGAGCCGTCGCCTCGCACCACTCGAAGAAGACGATCCAGCTCTCCGGAGGCATCACGGTGCAACCTCCTCGACCTGGCAACCCGCGGCCCAATTGACCCACTCCGGCTGCGGCTGGATGTCACACTCGAACCAGTTGTACGCGACAAGGCGACCAGAAAACACCACACCCGTCCACAAAGCGATCGAAAAGATCCCGGCCAGGCGCGCTGCACGCGGAGGAGTCAGAGCATCATCCCACGTCTGGATCGACTTGTGGATGCGAGAGTGGAACAGCCAGATGTTGAGTCCTCCGATCAACAGCATCGCGAACTTGATACGAAAGAAGAGGTTGTTGTAGTAGCGGAGCGGTGAGGAGTAGAAGAGTAGCAGCCCGCTTGCCACCATGACCCCAAAGCCGACCCGGGTCCACGGCAGCAGTCGATCGATGAACGACGAGGCGGGGACGCCGGGGAATGCGATACCGATCAGACGCAGATCCATCATGATCGCCGTGCCCACGAACAGGGCCAGCGTGACCACATGCGTGGACTCGACGAGCGGCCATACGTAGTAAGACTCGACAAGGGTGACACTCCAGTGCGTAGAGCCGAGCCACTCCAGAAAGCTCTGAATCACGAGCCGGGGTCCGATTCCTGAGCGCGGTCATCGCTCGGACGCAGCGTTTCAAGGGCGTAGGTCGCATGGCACTGCGTGCACACGAAGTACATCTCTGCGCCCACATCGAAGACCGCCTGTTCATCTCGCGCCTCGGCGACCTCGATGGCCCGCCGGCCGATATCGATCAGCGCCTGCGACATCGTCATCCACGGCCCGTCGTCGAGCGCCCGCCCATCCATCATCAGGAGGTTACCGGCCTCGGCGACCACAAAGGCAGCGTTTTCGACGGCCAGCCACTCCTCTTCCGTCTCGGGGCGCAATTCGTGCTCACCCTCGAAGTCGATGATCCAGCCGACCGACCGCCAGTACACCTGGGCGTTCGGCTCGAGGACGTGGGCCATCAATTCGGGCATGTCCGCGACCGCCGTATATCGGTCTTCGTCCGCGGGCGCCGAACACGCGGCCAGAGCAATGAAAAGCCCCGGGAAGGCCCTCCGAGCACGTCGTAGTGGGTTCATTCCGGCAACGTACGGCGGGGCGTTCCGTCGCGCACCGGCTCATGAAACGTGGCGCGCCGGCCCTGACGACCCGAGGTTGCCGATCCTTTTCGCGCGACTCGCCAACCTGGAGGCCTTTGTGCAGAACCGTCCGAATCTCCGTCCGGTCAATCGATTCACGCTCGCACTCGCCGCTTTCTCGGCAGCGTGCGCGGCCCCGATGGACGACACGACCGCCGCGACAGCGGACATCACACAGGGGATGCCGGCGGACGTGGGCCTTTCTGCCGAAGGTCTCGCCGCAATCGGACCCGCCATGCAGGAGTTGATCGACGCTGGCCGCACCGCGGGTGTGATGACGATGGTCGCCCGCCGCGGAACCATTGTGCACTGGGAAGCCAACGGCTGGCGTGTTCTCAATGAGCAGCCAATGGAGCGAGACGACGTCTTTCGCATCTACTCCATGACCAAGCCGGTGACCAGCGTTGCGATCATGATGCTGGTCGAAGAAGGGAAGATCGAGCTCGACCAGCCGCTCTCTGATCACATACCTGCCTTCGGGGATGTGCAGGTCTACGATGATGGCGAGCTGAGGCCACCATCTCGTCCGATCACGATCCGCGACCTGCTCCGACACACCTCCGGACTCACGTATGGGGTATTTGGCAACTCGCCCGTCGACCAGATGTATGTGCAGACTCTGAACGGGCTTAGTCGGGATTCAGGGGAGGACCTCGAAGCGACAATCGAGCTCCTTGCGACCCTGCCTCTCCTGGCGGATCCCGGCACTCGCTGGAACTACAGTATGTCTACCGACGTGCTCGGCCGGGTCGTAGAGGTCGCCTCAGGCATGAGCCTCGCCGATTTCTTCCGCACCCAGATCTTCGAGCCTCTCGATATGGACGATACCGGCTTCCACGTCGAAGCTCGTAACCTAGACCGCTTCACAGCAGTCTACACTCGAAGCGATAGAGGGCTGGCTATGGAGGATTCGCCAGTCGATGGACCGTTCACTCGCGAACCGAGCTGGTACTCGGGGGGTGGCGGGCTGACCTCCACCGCTATGGACTACCTGCGCTTCAGTCAGATGCTGCTCAACGAGGGTGCGCTAGACGGCGAGCGCCTCCTCCGGCCCGAGACGGTTCGGGACATGCGGTCCAACCACCTCGACGCAGACATGCCGCCGATCAGCCTCGGGGCACCATCCCACGAGTACGGCTTCGGCCTCGGCTTCGCCGTCGCGACCGCTGGTGGGCAACCGGACCACTATTGGTGGGCCGGTGTCGCCAATACGTGGTTCTGGATCGATCCGTTGGAGGAGATCATCGCCTTTGCGTGGACGCAGTATTCTCCGTTTGGCGGCGTTCCTGTGGACCCGACGCTGCGGGGAATCGTCTACGAGTCAGTCACCGAGAGCGTGAGGGCGCCGGCCGGCTAGAACCCGAGCCAGCGTCCCGCCGCGTATCCGATCGCGGAGACGCTCGCCGTCAGTACTGCTCCCCAGACGAGGTCCACGACGACGACGATGACCGGAAAGCCCTCGAAGAGGGCATAGCAGGTAAGATCGAACGTCGCGTACGCAATGAGGCCGAAGAGCGCCCCCAGTGCGACGGCACGAACGAACGACTCTGCTTCCAGAGCAGGCAGGACCACGAAGACGAGTACGCCCACGAGGTAGAGCAGATAGAAGAACGCGGCTGCCGCGACGATCGGATCTTCACGGAGAAAGCTGCCCAGGTGCTTCTGGTAGAAACGTTGCGCCACGACCGTGAGCCAGACGAAGTCGATCACGAGAAAGCCGAGCACGGTCAGTGCGTACAGGCCGACAAATCTCATCTCCTACCTCCCCTCCGCGATCCGCGCAGCGATCTCGAACGGACTGAGCCAATAGCCAACGAACGAGAACGCTCGGTACCACCGCCAGAAACGCCGTTCCCCCCGCATTGCGATGTGCCGCAGGTGCGTCTCTTCGTGACGGCGCAACTTGCGGTCTCGCAGCCACGCAGTCTTCGAGCGCATCCAGACCGCTCCATCGTCGACGAAGGTGACGCAATCTTCATAGATCCCATGCCTCCGTCTCGCGCACCCTGGCGTGAACACAGGTGCACCGCCCGACGTCATCGTGACGAACGCCCAACCGTCGGGCGTAGCCTCCTCCCACTCCTGCGTACTCAACCCGGCAGCTCCCCCTGAAGCGTGTTCCACCGCGCGGACAGCTCATCCAGCTTGTCGTTCAGGAAGACGCGCTGCGCCTCCTGGTCGGCCGCCAGTGGACCTACCCATCCCTGAGCGGAACCGTAGAGACGGTTGAGGCGGCTGCTGACCTCCTGCGCCGAGCGCTGCATGTCGCGCAGTCGGTCTTCGAGCGCGTCGCTGATGTCGAGTGGATTCTCGTCCGCGTCGAGGCGATCAACTTCCTCGGCGATTTCACGCGACAGTCGCTGGGCGGCCGCGACTGTGCCCCACATGCCGAGAAGTGTTTCGGTCCACTCCGCGCGCACGACAGCGTCATGCTCGAGACGAGGGTCCTCGCGTACCTCGACGGTCTGCTCGGTGACCACATTGTCAACGGAGAGTCGCACGGTGTACACACCCGGGATCACGAGCGGGCCGCGCCCACCACCACCAAAGGCACCTCCGCGGGCCGGAGCCCCACCCTCGCGGGCGTGGCGAAGATCCCAGATAGCCCGGTTCATGCCCCGCTGCGTCTCGATCTCCATGGATGCAACCTGAATCCGCTGGTCGGACAGGACCATGATCTGGGCCATCTCCCCCTCTCCTGCCGACCAGAAGTCGATGATGGCACCTTCGGGCGGGTTATCCCCCTCGAAGATCATATTTCCAGTATGCGCCTTCTCGGCCCTATATCGGATCTGCTCGGCGGGTTCGATGCTGAACAGGTGCGCATCCGACGCCGCGATTGCAGACGTCATCTCCTGAAGCGCATTCAGTTGATCTAGGATCCAGATCCCTCGACCGTGGGTCGCCAGCACCAGGTCGTTATCACGCGGATGAACCACGAGATCATTCACGGCCACCGTAGGCATATTGCCATCAAGGGGCAGCCAGTTGCGACCTCCGTTCCAGGACCAGAAAGCCCTCATCTCGGTACCCAGCCAGAGTACGTCCGGGTTTCTCGGATCCTCACGGACGACGCGAACTGCCTGTTCGGCCGGCAGGTCGCCGACGATCGAACGCCAGGAGCGACCACTGTCTTCGGTCACCCACAGGTAGTTCTCGTAGTCGTCGTTCCGGTAGTTGTTCGCTGCGACGTACATACGGCCGTCGACCAACTTCGACGTGTGGACCTGGTTCACCCACATGAGCTCCGGTGCCCCCGGAAGCGCGCCGGTCACGTCCATCCAGGACTGACCATCGTTGGTCGACACCTGCACGAGACCGTCGTCCGTACCCACGAGGAGGACACCAGGACGATGCTCCGACTCCGCAATCGCAGTGAGCGTCGGCCAGTAGGGGATCCCGTCGTCGAGTGAGAGAACGAACGAGTCAGCAACCTGGTCCATGATCACCAGACTACGGCGGTCCGAGCCGCTCGTGAGGTCGCCGAGTGAGGTCCAGGTATCCCCGCGGTTCGTGCTCTTGAACAGCTCGTTCAGGCCGGCGTAGAGCGTGTTGCTCTCGTGTGGGCTGATGATGAACGGGCCGTCCCAGTTGCCCGGCGGCATCGCGTTACCAAGTTCCATGTAGGGGTCGTCCAGGTCCGGCCACGTTGTCCAGTTTCGACGCGCACCAATGAAGCCTTCGGGCTGGTTCGGTCGGATATTTCGGCTCGCACCTGTCTCCAGATCCCATCGAATCAGTCCGAGATACTGGCTTTCCGAGTACAGAATCCGATTGTTCGTCGTGTCGACGAGGCTGAGGAAGCCGTCCCCGCCACCCCAACGGATCCAGTCCTCGTTGAGGATTCCCTCCGAGCGGTACGTCTGGTTCGGGCCTCGCCACGACCCGTTGTCCTGAAGGCCTCCGTACACGTTGTAAGGATGAGCCATGTCGACCGAGACACGGTAGTACTGACTGAGCGGCAAGGCCGTGTGGTAGAGGAAGTGATCGCCACGGTCGTAGCTGATACCGAGACCGCCATCGTCCAGCTTGATCACGTGGTTCGAGTCGTCCGGATTGACCCAGACGAACCGGTCGTCGCCGTGCGTCCGGTGATCCCTTGGCACGGTGAAGGTCACCCCGCCGTCATCCGAGTAGCTGTAAGAGTTCAGCATGTAGATGCGCTGATCGTCGTTCGGGTCGACCATCGGCTGGCTCGCGTACATGGGGCGCGGATTCCAGTCGCCCTGGTAGGTCCAGCTCTCTCCGCGATCCTCGGAACGGTAGATCCCGGCCAGGCGCTGCTCATATGCCGTCGACGCGTTGAACCGCTCGCCCTGCTCGAGGCTGATATAGACGATACGCGGGTCGGCGCGGTGGATTGTGATACCCATCCGGCCGATGTCGCCGGTTGTCAGCCCGTTATTCAGACCGGCGTTTGTGAGCAGCGTCCAGGTATCACCACCATCCACACTTTTGTAGAGACCGCTGCCAGGGCCGCCTCCATGAAAGCCCCACGGGCGCCGCTGACGCTGATACATCGCGGCATACATGATGTCGGGATTCGACGGATCCATCGCGACATCCACCGCGCCCGTCATCGGATCCACGAAGAGGATCTGCTCCCACGACGCTCCTCCATCACGCGTCCGGTACAGGCCGCGGTCGGGATTCGGCCCCCAGAGGTGGCCCATGGCAGCGACGTATACGACGTCGGAGTCGTCAGGATGCATCACGATCCGCCCTACGTGGTGGCTCTCCTCCAACCCCATGTTCGTCCAGCTGTCGCCCCCGTCGGTCGACTTGTATACGCCGTCGCCCCAGGAGGACGACTGGCGGTTCGCCCGCTCACCCGTCCCAACCCACACGACACTGGTGTCCTGCTGGTGCACGGCGACGTCGCCCACCGAGTGAACGGCTTCGTCCTGAAACACCGGCGTGAAGCGCAGTCCGTTGTCGGTCGTCTTCCAGACGCCGCCGGTAGCGGAGGCGAGATAGAATACCCGGGTGTCCATCTCGACCACGGCGATGTCGACCAAACGACCGCTCATGTTGGCCGGTCCAATTTCACGCGGGCTCAGGCCATCCAGGTGCGCCGGCAGCAGCTGCGCCTCAGACGACGTGACGAGCGCGGCCATGAGGACAAGCGTGCCAAGCAGACCTCTGACAAGAGCGGCAGGCCGGTAACAACAGGTGGATTGGCGAGAGGTCGTGCGCACGGACGGCGTCATCAATGGCTCCGGAAAGCGTCGAGCGAATTCTGTGTGGCCGCACCGTCGTGGTCGGCCGGGTCGCAAAGATGCGCTACACCTTGAATGTCGGCCAATCCTGTTGTGCCGACCGGACGATCTATAGGCACTCTCCGAGCTCGAACCATTGCGGGAACCGCGCTGCGCTGAAGCTTGTAGAGCATCGGCGCCACCAAGCCGCTCGCATCCGATCTTGAAGACATGATGACGAACGATATCCGAAACATCTCGACCCTCGCCCTCGCTGCCTTTCTCGTAGGTTGCTCCGGCAGCTCATCGAGCCCGGCCAGCGCGCCCATCCCTGCCGAAGACGGCCCCCGTATTGTGCAGCCCGGGGCACCCGGCCAGAGCAGTCGAACGTTTTCGGCCGACGAACTCGCTCAGGTCGAGGGCGTGTCCTATACGGACGCAGACGTCCGCTTCATGCAGGGGATGATCCCACACCACCGTCAGGCGCTCGATATGACCGCGCTGGTGCGCCAGCATGCTGGGAGTGAGGCGGTCCGGCAGATGGCGCTACGCATGGAAATATCACAGCGCGACGAGATCGCGATGATATCGTCGTGGCTTCGCGAGCGCGGAGAGTCGATCGAAATGCCGGGCATGGGCACCATGCAACACTCCATGATGCGCATGCTGACCCCCGAGCAGATGCGCGAGCTTTCTAACTCCCGCGGTACGGAGTTCGACCGGCTGTTCCTCGAAGGCATGATCCAGCACCATCTGGGCGCCCTCGACATGGTGACACAGTTATTCAACACGTCGGGCGCCGCTCAGGAGTCGACGGTGTTCAAGTTCGCCGAAGACGTCGATGCAGATCAGCTCATGGAGATCGAGCGGATGCAGGCGATCCTCGACCAGATAGGCCGCTAGTTCCAGGCGTGGCCGGTACGACCGATTCTATTGAGAAGCACGTTCCAACATCACTGATGATCAGTCAGTTCACACGAGGTGAGGTATGATGGACATGGGCAGAAAGATCACGGGAGCATTCAGGCTCCTAGCCGCGACCGCACTGGTCGGGGGCACCGTCGTCGCCCCCGAGGGCGTCTCCGCGCAGCAGCAGGAGCAGGTGCAGGTGCCCCCGGCGGCGCCCGCTCTCGAATGGGATCCGAATGATCCCCGCATCGGCCTCGGCGCAGGTTGGCTGGATGCCGAGTCGGCAATCAGCGGCATGGAGCTGCTGGCGGCGATTCCCCGACCCGACGGGTTCTTCAACCCCTCCACGCCGGCGGACGGTCGCTTCAGCAACACCGACCTGGCGTTCCAAGATGGCAAGCTGATCCAGGGCAACTACAACGGGTTCCAGATCTTCGATATCTCGAATCCTGCCGACCCGACGCTGGCCGTTTCAGTGGTCTGTCCTGGTGGTCAGGGCGACGTCTCGGTCTACGGCGACCTGGTCGTCATGTCCGCGCAGGAGACGCGTGGCCGTCTCGACTGCGGTGTTGAGGGCGTTGCCGATTCGATCAGCGCGGAGCGTATGCGCGGCGTCCGGATCTTCGACGTGTCCGACATGAATAACCCGACTCAGGTTTCGGCCATCCAGTCGTGCCGTGGCTCGCATACCCATACGATCGTGACTGATCCGGCGGACAGCGAGAATATCTACATCTACATCCAGGGCACGGGCCGAGTTCGTCCCGGTGACGAGCTCGCTGGCTGCTCAGGTGGCGGTCCGGAAGATGAGAACACCGCGCTCTTCCGGATCGAGGTCGTGAAGGTCCCGCTCGCGAATCCGGGCGCAGCCGAGATCGTGAACATGCCACGCATCTTCGCTGACGAGCAGGGCAATCTGGCCGGCCTCTGGCAGGGCGGGAACCACGGCCCTGGCACGCAGAGCAGCCGCTTGACGAACCAGTGCCACGACATCACCGCATACCCGGGTATCGGGCTCGCGGGCGGTGCGTGTTCAGGAAACGGTATCCTGCTCGACATCTCAGATCCGGTGAACCCGACCCGCGTGGCCGAGGTCTCCGATCCGAACTTCGCGTACTGGCACTCGGCGACGTTCAACAACGACGGCGACGTCGTCATCTTCACCGACGAGTGGGGTGGTGGATCGTCGCCGCGCTGCCGCGCAAGCGATCCCGCAACCTGGGGCGCAAACGCCATCTTCCGGATTGGTGATGACGGACAGATGGAGCTGGCCGGCTACTACAAGCTCCCCGTCCCGCAGACCGAGACCGAGAACTGCGTAGCGCACAACGGTTCGATTATCCCCGTGCCTGGCCGAGACATCATGGCGCAGGCGTGGTACCAGGGTGGCGTCTCACTCATGGACTTCACCGATCCGGAGAATCCTTTCGAGATCGCCTTTTTCGATCGGGGGCCGCTCTCGATCGAGTCGCTCTTCACGGGCGGATACTGGTCGGTCTACTGGTTCAACGGTCGTCTGTACGGTGCCGAGATCTCTCGCGGCATCGACGTCTTCCGGCTCACGCCGAGTGAGCACCTCTCGGCAGCGGAGATCGCGGCGGCCGAGTCTGTCATGATGGGCGAGTTCAACGCTCAACTGCAGCCGAACGTCGAGTGGGCTCCGGCGCGTGACGTCGCACAGGCGTATCTGGACCAGATGACCCGTGCAAACCGGATCCTGAACGACCGGGCCAGCGAGATCCAGAACGCTCTGGACACGAACGCGGGTGCCATGACGCTGAACAGCCTGGCCGCCGAGCTCGAGGCGGACGTAGTCCAGATCGAGGCAGGTGACCTCGGCGGTGACGCGGAGCGCATGGGCAAGCTGGCCACCGTTCTTCGCGGGATGGCCGCTCAGCAGTAGTCAGGAAGGCCACGACATCGCGCTGAGTGCGTGTGTGTCGCGATCATAAAGAAGGGTCCGGTGCCTGTGGGTATCGGGCCCTTCGTCGCTGGCACGTGACAGAAGGCCATCAGAAGATGAGTCGTCATTCGGTCGTTTCCGGTCCGCTCTCTCGAGGGTATGGTAGGTCGTTTCACAACTCTGCCAAGGAGAATGATCGTGACGGGATTCGGTCGGACGCTTGCCGTGTGCGCCGCTGTGGGCGTTGTCGCCTGCACCCCTTCGAACGAGGCCGACATGGTCGAGAGGACAGGCGAGGACACCCCCGCCCTGACGCCCATCGAGGGGCTCAACGCCTTCTACTATTACGACGATGTCGACGCGGCCTGGGCCTTCTACCGCGATGTCTTGGGATTCGAGACGGCGGCGGATTACGGCTTCGCCAAGATCATGCATGTAGCACCCCGGTCCTTCCTGACGCTTGTGGACGCCGAGCAGGGAATGCACTCGACCGACGAGCCGAAGAGCGTTGCGCTGGCCATCGTGACCAAGGACCTCGAGGAGTGGTTCGCACACCTGCAGGCCAACGACGTGCCCCTTCGCGGTGAGCTCACGATCCGCGAAGGCAGCGCACACGACGGCTTCGTAGCGGTTGACCCAGAGGGCTATCTCCTCGAGTTCGAATGGTTCAACGAGCACGAAGAAAACGTCCAGCTTAGTCCACAGCTCGAGGCGATCGAGCCTGTTACAACGAATCAGCGTCCAGCCGGACTCGGCATTTCGGCCACCGTGCTCTGGCTCTACTACGACGAACTCGCCCCGAACGAGCGATTCTACGAAGAGCTGCTCGGTGTCGACCTGCTCGTGGACCAGGGGTGGGCCAAGGTCTATGAGGCGTCCCCCACCGGGTACATCGGACTCGTCGACGGGGCGCGTGGCATGCACCAGTCGACCGAAGAAAACGCCGTTACGGTGTCCCTCCTGACCCAGGACGTGCGCGCGTGGATGGATCACGCACGGGCCATGGGCGTCGAGCTGCGCTCCGATACGATCGGCATGGAGTCCGACCTCGTCGAAACGTTCGTCGGGTACGACCCCACCGGCTACTTCCTGGAGTGGGACAACTTCCTCGACCGAGAGGGTAACGAGCGGCTCCTCGAGATCATCACCCGATGATTCTCGTTACCGGCGGTACCGGCTTCATCGGATCCAACCTCGTCGGCGCACTTTCCGACCAGGGGGAGCGCGTCTCGATCTGCGATGTGCTCGGGACCGGGGAGAAATGGAGGAACGTCGCCAAACACGAGATCGACGAACTCGTCGATCCCCTGAGCCTCGACGAGTTCCTGTCCCGCCGCATGGACGACATCGACTTCGTCTACCACATGGGCGCGGTCTCGGCGACGACCGAAACGGATGCGGACCTGATCGTCGATTCCAACCTTCGGCTGTCACAACGCATCTGGCGCTGGTGCGCCAAGCACGAGGTCCCGTTGGTCTACGCCTCGTCTGCCGCCACCTACGGAGACGGTGAACAGGGGTTCGTCGACAGCGATGACCGAGCGTCCCTCGCGGCACTTCGCCCCCTGAACGCGTACGGCTGGAGCAAGCTCGCGTTCGATCGATGGGTCGCCCGAGAGGTGGAAGACGGGCACGCGACGCCGCCCCACTGGGCCGGCCTGAGGTTCTTCAACGTCTACGGCCCCAACGAGTATCACAAAGACGACATGCGCAGCGTCGTCACGAAGGCGTACGCGGACGCGGTGGCGGGGCAGAAGGTTCAATTGTTCCGCTCGCACCACCCCGACTATGAGGACGGGGGCCAGATGCGGGACTTCGTCTACGTCGGCGACTGCGTAGACGTCATGCTCTGGTTACGAGATGAACGCCCAGCCAGCGGCCTCTACAATCTGGGTACAGGCCGCGCGCAGACCTGGCTGGAGCTCATGGGGGCTCTGTACTCGGCGGTCGACAGGGAGCTCGAGGTGCGCTGGGTGGACACGCCAGAAGAGATCCGGGACACGTACCAGTATTTCACCCAGGCGGATATGACAAAGCTTCGTGAGGCCGGGTACACTCAGCCGTTCTCTCCCGTACAGGACGGGGTGGCGGCCTACGTGACGCACTTTCTGGCCACCCCCGACCCGTACCGCTAGGTCGTACGCCCACCCACCCCGAACGAACGGCTCATGGCCGTGCTCGAGAGCAACCACCGGGCATCGTCGCTACATCAGTTGCCGAAGTTCAGGCGGTAGATCAGACGGATCTCGCGCCCCGGGAGGGGTGCGATGTCCTTCAGATACGACGTGTGCATCCGCGCCTCTGCGTTGGTGAGGTTGTTGCCCACCAGCGTGATATCATGGAAGACCCCACCGCTGAAGATCCTGTAGGTGAGCGAGGCGTCCACCATCGTGAAGCTCTCCGTCGGGGTCTCGAAGGCGCCAAGGCTCTCCTGCGACGCGGTGTACCGGGCGCCCGAGCGAACCACGAAGCCGCCCTGCCGGAAGTTCACGCCACCCCCGAGTCGGAATGCTGGAATTCGCGGCAGATATTCGTCGGTGTCCGTCAGCTTCGCTGTGACGAAGTCAGCCAACGCGTCGATCGATACGTGCGGTGCGTTCATGAGCGGATCACCCTCGACGATGTCGAGTTCCGCTTCGAATTCGAAGCCTGTGAAGCGAGCATCGCCCTGGACGTAGGCGAACTCGGTCAGTCCGTCCTGCTCGCCTCCCGTGGCGTCCGCATAGATGTAGTCGTTGAAGCCTGTCGTGAAGAACGATCCACCGCCTCGGAAGCGATCGAAGTGCAGGTGCCCGGTAATGTCGATACCAAGCGCGGTCTCAACACCCAGATTCGGGTCACCGATCTCGAACGATTCCGTGGCGGCATGAGGCCCGTTGGAGAAAAGCTCCTCGGAGTTCGGCATCTTCACCGACCGCGATCCGGAGAACGCGAACGATACGACCTCGCTGGCAGCCCAGTTCGCTCCGAGTGACGCAGACATCTCGCTGAACGCCCGATTGACTTCAGCGTCCGTGGATTCGGCAGTCTGTCCCTCGAATCGAAGCCCACCCTGGACACCAAGCACATCGGTGAACGCGTAGTCCTCGTACGCGAAGGCACCGAACGAGAGTGTCTGCGACGGTGGCACAAACGCTTCGTCACCGATGGCTTCGAAGTCTCTCGAGATGAGCTGGGCACCGACCGCGCCCTGCATGCGCTCGTTCAGGCTGTGCTCGCTCTCGAGGCGCCCCTCGAAGTACGTGTTGAAGAAGGAAGTCCCGATCTCTTCACCCTCCAGCTCGACATGCGTGTAGTCCGCGTAACCAAACCGACCCTTGAGGTTGCGAATCGTACCGGCCCCGAACCGGAGTTGACCCTCGAAATCGAACCGGTTCTGGTCAAGGTCGATGGAGACGGCTTCTTCTCCCTCCATGCCCGGTATTCCGGGATCCTCTTCCCCGTGATGATGACCCGGCACACCGTAGTCCGAGCGCTGATTCGTGTATGCGACCCCGAAGTAGCCGCGATCGCCCACGTACGTCACACCTGTCGTCGCCCTCCTGGACTCCAGCGCCGAGTTCTCTAGAACACCTTCCTCGAGTTCTTCGCCCGGCTCAGGATCGATCTCGGCGAAGCCGGGGATCGCGTAGTCGGAGGCATCGCGCCACAGGCCGGATCCGGTGAGCACGAAGTTCCCTGTGGTCGCTGAGAACGAGGCCGAACCGGTCTTCTCGTCGGAAACCGTGCCCGCCAACCCTTCGACGTATCCGGTGAACGGACGCGTCGGGCGCTCTCGAGCGATCTTGCCGTCCAGAACGTTCACGATTCCGCCGACAGCCGAGCTCCCGTAGAGAAGCGTGGCCGGCCCACGAATGACCTCGATCCGATCCGCCGAACGAGCTTCCACGCTGACGGCATGGTCGGGGCTCGTCCCCGAGGCGTCTCCGACGCCAATCCCGCCTTCGAGAATGCGAACCCGATCACCACCCATCCCGCGGATCACCGGACGGCTCGCGCCCGGACCGAAGTACGTCGATGTAACACCGGGCTCCCTGGACAGCGTCTCACCGAGTGAAGCCTCACCTGCGGCAACCAGATCCCGATCGGTCATGACGCTGGCCGGCTGGTAGGCCTCTGACCTGCGCCTCGCTCCAGCCGCAGCGGAAACCACGACCTCATCGAGGTGGAACACAGCTTCGACCTCGATCCGCACCTGTGTGGTCGCCTCTTCCCGGACGTCGACCGTCACAATGCCCCGCCCCCAGCGCACGCTCTCCGCTTCCACGACGTACGAACCCGGTGGGATGCCTTCAAAGGCGAAACGACCTGCGCCGTCCACCCGAACGCGCTGGCCAAGTCCGGGAATCACCACATCGGCATCGTCCACCGGTGCATCCCCGACCACCACAACACCTTCGATTCGACCATTCTGACCCGAAGCCTCAGCGGGCCCAAACACCGCCAACACCGCGAGTGTGACGAAAAACCTTACAAATAGACGCGTCCGCATTCCTGGGAACTCCTTCGATGAATCGCGCTCGAAGACCTCTGGAGCGCGCAAGACGAAGTACGACGCCCGAGCACCGGGCGCCGACGAGATACGTCAGATCGAAGGAGGGGCGCGTGCTGGGGCCTGGAAGGACCGTGCAGAGGCGATGACCCTCTCTGCGCCTCGGTCCAGCTGGATGTGCGTGCGAAGGAATCCATGCAGCCAGGACGGTGCCGAGCCCGACGCGCTCTGGTTGGAGCCAACCTGCGTGCAGACCGTGTGGTCATGCGGAGTCGGACAGCTACCCGGATCGTGCTCTGATTCGACAACCGTCTCGTGCGTGATGTCCGAACGCTCGAGCACCGGTACCGCGACGCTCAGCACCAGCAGCAGTGCTGAGAGCGGGCCGGATACGGCCGCGTTCCAGGAGCGTCGAGATGAGGTCATAGTCGGTTCAGAGTGAGCGCCGCTCAGGCGCCTCCTGACAATCTACTCGAGAGTGGACCCCGAACTCCAGCATCAGAAGCCGGCAACATTGAATTGTCGCGTGAATTTGACGAACACCGACCGCCCCTGTGGGCCCTGCAACGTGTCGAAGCCCTGGACATCGTTGTAGACGATGAAGAGCCCGGTACCGGCTGTGTTCAGCCACCCGAGGCGGAGGTTGGTCGACCACTGATCCACCTGTGTCGAGTACTGGACCAGACCCTGCACGTAAAGTCGCGGAGTGAAGAAGTAACCGAGCTTCACACTGCTCAGGGTCGCGGTGAATTCACCTTCAGGGAGCGCGACGTCGTTATACGCAAGTGCGGCCGTGATGCTGGACCTGTCGCTATAGCGATACGTGATGTCGCCGCTCGATGTCCGCTTGTTACCCGACAGGAAGGCACCCCAGTTGAATCGCGAATTGAACGACACGGCACGGGACTGATCCGTGAAGAAGACAACCGCAGCCTCCCATCCCTCGTACATCCCGGCGGGAACGGTCACGTCCACACCCCGAATATCGAACTCCTGGTAAAGTCCCTCCGTCACGTAGTTCGCACCGGTGTGCATCTCCATGCCGGATGCCCATTCCCAGTGGTTGTCGATATGCAAGCGCGAGGAGATCTCAAAGCCCTGATCTGCAACGTCCGAACGGTTCAGATAGGTGAAATACGAGACGTGAGGACGCAGCTCACGGAAGACCGAGTTCGGCCGGATGTTGTACAGACCGAAGACCTGGTAGTACCGATGACCGCGCCGCGGTGCAAACCCGATCTGAGGGTCGAAATTCTGCCCGACCTGCTGGATGGTGGCGTTTCCGCGGAAGCTTCGCGTGGTCACGTTCGCGGTGACGTCGAAGGCTTCGTCGGAGCCAACGCTGCTGGTCTCGGTGCGCGCGAAGTACGACGTGAGGGTCACCTGATCACCGAGACCCACCTGAGCGTCCATGGCGTAGACCTGGTTGTCGTCCTGAGTCAGATCACTGCGGCGATCAGTGAAGAGCCCGCCGATGCGTGACCGACTCGGCAGCTCCTTCGCGACCCGGGCGACCGAATAGGAGTTGCGGTCGCTACCCGCGATGAGCCCGTCCGTCTGGAGGTGCAGGAGTCCGATGTTCAGGCCCGCGGCGCGTCCCGAAAGCCGACCGCCGCCCTTGATCGCGACGGGGGCACCCGAGTCGATCCCGATCTTCCGGCTGAAGAAGAGATCGACACCACCACCACCCACGGTGAAGAACCCGGCGTTCTCGAGGAAGAACGGACGCTTCTCCGGAAAGAGGAGAGGGAACCGGGTCAGGTTGACCTGAGCGTCGTCGACCTCCACCTGCGCGAAGTCCGTGTTCACCGTCACATCCAGGGTAAGGCCCTGCGTGATCTGGGCCTTCGCCTCGCCCCCGACGTCGCCGTTCTGATCGAACTCGATGTCACCGGCAGCGTAGTCACGCGCGCTCGAGCCGAGCACGTAGGGGGTTACGGTCACAGCGCGACGGACCGGAGGCTCAAGGCCTGAGATCACACCGGCAAAATCCAGGCGGTAGAGGTTGAACTCACGCGGCACCGCCGACCAGAACGCCTCCTCGTTCAGACGGCGAACGCGACGGGAGATGTTGAAGCCCCATTCGTCTGCGCTCGAGCCATACCGAAGGGTGTTGAACGGCACCCGAAACTCTGCGTACCACCCTTCACCATCCTGGGTCGCTGCGACCTCCCAGCTTCCGTCCCAGTTCTTGTTGAAGCCCCCACCGGCTCCAGCCTGGAAACGACGCTGGCTGTTCGAGCCTCCGCCGAGGAAGAATCCGCCCCCGGAGCCAGCCGACGCGACCTGGCCGTCGTATTCGATCCCGGCAGGGGTGGTCCCGAAGACGAAGCCGTTCTGCTCGTCCTTGAAGGTGTCGAACACCATGATGACCGCGTCGGCGTCGGTGACCTCATAATCGCGAATGGCCTCCCCGGGCACGATCTGATCTGCACGGGAGTCGTAGGCCCACACACCGATGTAGATGGCGTCTGCATCGTAAAGCAGCCGGACTTCTGTACGTTCGGAAGCGAGTGCGCCGTCGTTCGGCTCCCTCTGAATGAAGCCGGTCATGACGGGGGCCGCCTGCCATGCATCCTCGTCGGGCCGCCCATCGATCACCGGCTGAGCGTCGGTGCGCTGTGCGGACGCGACAAGAGGCGTGCCCACACCAGCCTGCTGTGCAGACAACGGTTGTGAGGCCGCCAGAGCGAGCCCGACGAATGCAACAGTCCTGAAGTGAGGCATACCTATCCAGCCCGACGCCATCGGCGTCGTTCAAGTCGAGGAGTAGTATCGGCCCTGACCGAGTCCATGCCGAGATCCGTTGTTCTGACAACCCAGCGCTCGGTAGCGTTGATGTTACCCTATGTTGTCCTCGCCTCAACTCCCGACCGTTTCGTTGAGAACTTCGCGTTCACGGCTCATCCGCGTCGAGCTTCTGGTCCTCGGATCGGCGCTCCTCCTTTACCCCGGCCTCCGACCGGCGTCGCTCGACGCTCAGGTCAATATCGAGGTCCTGCGTACAGACAGTCTTCCGCTGGGTCGTTCCGGTTCGGTCGGTGGTGACCTGTCGATCCGCACCGGCAATGTGGACTTCGTCGCGCTGGACGTTCGCGGGCGTGTGTACGACGTGTTCCCGACGGAAACCCGACTCCTGGTCGGGAACGGAGGACTGGGCTTCCTCGCTCAGAGTCGCTTCGCGTCCAACGGCCTTCTGCACTATCGACGTTCGTACACCGAAGTCTCTCCCTACGCTGACCCCGAGTGGTTTGGGCAACTCAACTACGACCGTGCCCAGCGGCTGACCTTCCGAGCGCTGATCGGGGGTGGCGTCCGAACCGCGTTCGCACAGGGCGCATGGGGACAGTTCGGAGTAGGCTCTTCCGGTATGCTCGAATACGAGCGCCTGGCGCTTGACGAGGCCGCGGTCCACCCGAAACGCACATTACAGGTGCGGTGGAGCAACTTCCTCACACTTCGTGTCGTTCCCTCGGAGACCTTCGTCATCACGTCGACGACATACGTTCAGTCGGCGCTGGCGGATCTCGGCGACTATCGGGCACTCGAGAATCTCCGTCTATCAGCATCGGTGACCGCGACCCTGGCGCTCACGGTCAGCTTTGATCTGCGCTATGACAGCCGACCGCCAGACGGGCTCGCGGCGCTGGACACACGGTTGCGAACCGGGGTGACCTACACGTACTGAGCACCCCTTACCATTCTCCGACACTCCGGGTCTCATTCAACGACTATCCACCCGACGACCATGCTCGCTCGCTCGAACAACCAAGAATCCCAGGCCAACATCTCGCCCCAGAGCGCAATCGAACGGCTCCGTGAGGGCAACCGCCGTTTTCTGGGCCGGACACCGCTCGAGCGGAACTGGGCGGACGACATCGCGACGACCGCAGCTGGCCAGTTCCCCTTCGCCATCGTTCTCGGATGTATCGATTCCCGCGTGCCGGTCGAGACCGTCTTCGATCAGGGCATCGGTGACATCTTCACCTCACGCGTCGCCGGCAACATCGTCAACGAAGACATCCTCGGCAGTATGGAGTTCGCCTGCAAGCTCGCCGGCGCTAAAGCCATCCTCGTGCTCGGTCACACCGACTGCGGAGCGGTGAACGGTGCCATCCGCAAGACGCGCCTCGGCAACTTGAGCGCGCTCGTGAGCCAGATCGAGCCGGTCGTCGATGAGGTCGCAGCGTCTATGGATACAGAGGATCCGACGTTCGTCGACACCGTCGCCGAGGCCAACGTGGTCCGTACAATCGATACGATTCGGCAGCAGAGCCCGGCCCTCGCAGAGATGGAAAACGCCGGAGAAATCGTGATCGTGGGGGCAATGTACGATGTGTCTTCCGGGCAGGTCCGTATTCTTTGAACGAAGCCGCCCTTACGTCGGGAACTCCGGTCCATTGACTGAGTGCGCTTTCGCCGCGATCTAATGATGTCTGGGAAGACCCGGACATGCAGGATCAGGGGGTGGCTTCTCCTTCGCGAGATCCCATCCCCCCAATTTTTCGTGACGAAAGTCACACCCACGCGAACGAGTCGCGTGGTCTGTTAGGTCGGTAAGTACGTATTGCGTCGTTCCGACTTTATTAACCTGGGGAGCGCACATGCGTACCAAGGGCACCGTGAAGTGGTTCAATGATCAGAAAGGCTTCGGCTTCATCACTCCTGAAGACGGAAGCAAGGACTGCTTCGTCCATCACAGCGCCATCCAGGCCGAGGGTTTCAAGACCCTCGCCGAGGGCGCAACGGTTGAGTTCGACATCGTTGATGGGGCCAAGGGACCAGCGGCTGAGAACGTCGTCGCCCTATAGCCATTAAGTCGAGTGACCCGTTTTTACGGGTCACTCGATCGTAGTGCAAAGAATGAGGCCGGTCCGCTTGCGGGCCGGCCTCATACGTTTGCGGGTGTGCGAACGCAGATTCGCTGCGGACGCGCGACCTGCGCTTCGAGGAGGTACGCATGAGCATACATCCCATCCATGGCTCCCTTGCCATTCTTCTGATTTTCGCAGCCTGCGGGGGTCAGAGCTATGCCGGGGAGACCTTCGATAGGACAGCCCATGTCGACGTGTACTATGTGGAGGGCTCGGTAGAGCGGGACTTCAGCGTCATGGGGACCATCCAGAGCGGGAGTGCAGCAACGTTCGCAGAGTGGGAAGCAGATCTTGCGAGCCAGGCAATGGGCTTCGGCGCTGACGCGTTCCTCGTCGAAGGACTCTCCTCGACCGAGGCCAACTCAGTAGGCACAAACCGGGCGGATATGAACGGCCGGCCGCGGTATACACTGAACCTCAACGGCGGTGTGAGCAGCGTCGGAGGTGCAGAGCACCACACACGGCTCGCCGTTCCGATGACCGGGCATACCATTCGACTACTGAAGTACGGCAGCTAGCCTGTAGAGGCAGCTTCTCGGGCCTGTGCCCGAGGGCCGCCCGAAACGGGCGCGCCTGAGACACGGGCAGAAGTACATGGGGGAGGGCATCTGGACTCGGGTGTCCTCCCCTGCCCACTCTGGGGCACCTCCACCGGGAGCCACTCCCAGCACGAGCCCAGCCACGCATCAGCTGGGCTGGAGGGCCTCGAAGAGGCGGGGCATCGCATCCCCGAGCCGGGCCTCGACCTTCGCCATCGCGAGATCGTCCGCGCGGGTGGGGCCGAGATTGACGACCCCGATGGGAAGAGATCGCTCCGCGGCGCCGTAGACGAACCGGCGACCCGAATACACGGTGAGGGACGACCCCACCACCAGAAGCAGGTCGGCCCGGTCGACCATGCGCCAGCACTCTTCGACCCGGCGCTTCGGAACGTTCTCCCCGAAGAAGACGACGTCAGGCTTCAGCGTTCCGTCACACCGGTCACATCCCGGGACCACGAAGTCCGCGTAACTCTCATTACCGAGTTCAGCGTCACCGTCGGGCGCAGACTCCACGCTGACAATGTCCTCGAGCCAGTGAGGATTCTGATCTTCGAGCCTCTCCTGCATTTCCGAGCGCGTGACCTTCTCACCGCAATCGAGGCAGATGACCGACGCCAGGGAGCCGTGGAGCTCTACAACGTCTCGGCTTCCTGCCTCGTGATGCAGTCCATCGACATTCTGTGTGATCAGACCCGTGAGGTGGCCTGCACGCTCCAGATCGGCGAGTGCCTTGTGGGCAGGGTTCGGTTCGGCTCGTCGCATCTTCACCCACCCCACGGAGCTGCGAGCCCAATACCGCTGGCGCGTTTCCATGGAACGCACGAAGTCACCGTACTGAACGGGTTTCCGAGCGTGGAGTCGGCCCCTCGGCCCACGGTAGTCAGGGATGCCCGACTCGGTAGAGCACCCCGCACCAGCCAGCACCACAGACCGGCGTCCTCGCATCAGGGACACGAGCGGAGAGAGATCGACGGCGGCTGTGGTCTCGGGCTGGGACATGATGTCGAGTAGGCCGAGGCCTGCCGAGAGTTCCGATGAAACGGGGCCCTCACCCGCGAAGGATGGGGCCCCGAAGTTGATCACCTGGCCGCGCGGTGGTCCGCGGCGCGGAGGTCAGCGGTTGTTCGGATCCCAGAGTCGGGGGATGAACTTGCTAAGCCCCTGCACAGGTCCCACCTCGCCAGCGATGACGTTGCCGTCGCGATCGACCGTGACACCCTCACCCATCGAGCCGTAGCCACCCATGCCCGACGCCCGCGCAGACATGTGCTCGGGCACGAAGTACCAGACCTCACCGGTCACGGCACTCCCGACACGAAGCCCCTTCCGCCAGCCACCCGGGTTGTAGTTCTCGTCAGACTCCGAATCGATCGCGTACAGGATGTCGTTATCGTCGATCCAGATACCGCTGTTGCGGCTGAACTGATACCAGGTGTCCAGGTGGTTTCCTTCCTGGTCGAAGATCTGGATCCGACGGTTGCCGCGGTCAGCCACGAAGAGACGCCCACGGGAATCCATCGCCAGCGAGTGAGGTGAACGGAACTGTCCGTCGGCATAGCCCCATTCACCGAACTGGAGCAGCATCTCGCCGTCCGGCGAATACTTGGTAATACGGCTCTTCGCGTTCGGACCAGCGTCGTCCATGTACTGGGCTCCGTGGGTTTCCGCTATGAAGATGCTCCCGTCGGGCGCGATCAGGACGTCATTGGGCTCCGTAAGGTGCGTCGGCGGATCGCCCGCCTCGCCCGGTACGCCGATCGTGAGTAGTAGCTCGCCGTTCGGACTGAACTTCCGGACGATGTGCCCGTTCATCGCCGCGCCAGGCGAACGCTCGAGCTCACGTGCATTCGGCGAACGTGCGTCGGCGACCCATATGTTGCCTTCCGCGTCAACGTCCATACCGTGCGGCCAGGTGATGAGGCCGGCGCCGAAGCTCATCACGGTGTTTCCGTTCTGGTCGAGCTTCACCATCGGATCGACCTCGGACTCGGCGCAGGAATTCACACCACAACGATCCCCGGCCCAGACGTGAATCCCATCGATGTCAATGTTGATCGCACTGACGGAGCCCCATGTCCGGCCGTTGGGAAGTACGCCCCAGTCTCGGACCGTCTCGTACGGGTTCGGCAGGCTGTTGATCGGCTCGACCTCAGCGTGCTCAGGTGGGCCCGACGCGCCACGCTGAGCTGACACACCCTGCGGCAGCAGAAGAGGGAGACTTAGGGCAAGAAAGAGAAAGCTCCCCATCGGGAGCGCCATTCGGTTGTGCATGATGGTCCAGCTCGTTGCCAGGGTTAACGTTCGACCGGTCGGCAATGTGCGCTGGGGGCCTTATTACGGCCAGTCGGATCGACCTGTGGAAACGCCCTCGCCAGGGACCGCCGTGGCCGCCACCGCGTCAGGCGCGATCGCTGACGCCGTGACCGGGACCCTGCATTCGAACGTCTTTCGCGACATGATCGATCCGTGCAGGTTCCGGACGATTCACCCGTAGCCGTCCCCGACCCAGTCACTCGAGCGAGCCAGCATGCGCACCATCGTCAGGCACACCGTCGTCTTCCACCTGACCGGACTACTCCTAATCGGAGTGAACCCCAATCATGCGGCAGGTCAGACCACCGACACCGAGCGTGCCGCAGCGCGGGAGATTATGGCCGAGATCGATGACTTGCAGGCCCGATTGAATCCAACAGGTATGGCCGCGCAGCTGTCCGGGCGTAGCGACGCCGAGCGCGACGCAGTGGTAGCCCGCACCGCAGGTCTGTGGAACGCCGAGATGCAGGACTTGAGCGACTTCATCGGGCAGAACCCCGAGGTTGCCTGGGAGGAGTTCCTGGCCGTCGATACACTCACCGCTGTGCTGCGGAACGCTGGATGGACGGTCGACGTCGGCGTCGCAGACCTCGAGACTGCATTCGTCGCCACCTGGGCTGCTCCGGCTGGAGCGGACGGGCTCACTCTCGGCTTTATCGGCGAATACGATGCACTTCGGGATTCCGACGGTCCCTTCCATGGCGATCAGCATAACGCGCAGACGCCCATCGTTCTCGCTTCGGCATTCGCGATCGCCGAGTACATGGAACGCGCAGGAGTGCCCGGGCAGCTGAAGATCTATGGAACGCCGGCTGAAGAGGTCGGCCCTCCCGCGAAGGTGATCATGCATGACGCCGGGATCTTTGACGATGCAGACCTGCTGGTCCGTAGCCACGGTGTGACGGAGACGTCCCGCTCGCGGGCCGGTTTCGGTAGCTGCTGCCTGAACATCAACGAGGTGAAGTACACCTTCCTCGGACGTCCATCGCATCAGATGGCGTCGTGGTTCGGTCGTAACGCCCTCGAGGCGGCCGTGCACTTCTACACGCTTGTCGACGGCCTGCGCTCGACATTTCGCCCGGAAGCATCGATCCAGGGGGTGATTCCAGAGGGCGGCGAGGCGCCGAATGTCGTCCCCCAGCGGGCTGTGGTCGACTACTACATCCGCTACCCGGACCCTATATACCTCGAACATGTCACCAAGATGATGGACAACGCGGCTCGGGGCGCTGCTCTCGCAACCGGCACGACGGTCGAGATCGATCGGTACGGAGAGTATCGGGACGGGATCTCACTCGGGACGCTGCAGGAGCTGGCGTACGCATACGCGGGTGCCCTCGATGCCCCTCGAATGAACCCGGAACCAACCCGACCTTCTGGATACGAAGAAACGGGTGTGGTCACCGAGGACATCCCGGGCATCGGGATCAGCGTGTTCAGCTCAAGGGGAGCCAACCACACCCGCGGCATGCTCGATGACACCTTCAATGAGATCGGTCACACGGGCTTCAGAATCAGCGCGGAGGTCATGTCGTCGATCGTGTACGACTTCATGACGCGCCCAGAGCTGCGGGATGCCGTTGCGGAAGAGCAGGCCACGCTGTCGGGCCTGCTCGGCGAGTATCACGAGGCGCTGCGGGCTGCCTACTCGGCCGAAATCGGAGTGCCGATCGGTCAACGCTGAGCATTCGCGCGCGCCCTGCCCGGCTTTGAGGGCCAGCGAGGACCATCTGGTCCAAGTCCGCGGAACCGGTGGGACACGTCATCGGATCACGGGACGAATGCCCCAGTGACCAGGATTTGAGGCCGGACTCAGGCGAACGTCAGAAGGAGTTCGTTGAGCAGACGCCGGGAAGAGCCTACAAAGGGCTCGAGGTCACCGCTCAGGGTATTCAGCCGCTTGCCCGTATCCTCCAGGTCTTCGAACATCTGCACGCGGAGCTTACCCCAACGATTCCAGCTCTTGTTGATGAGCTTGAGCGTTTCCTCCGCTTCCGTCACACCCTCCATCTCGACCAACTCTGTCTTCGTGAAGAAGCCCTGCGTGATGTCCCGCGCGGTGTGGGAGTAGGAGATCTGGGTCGGAAACGCCTTGTCCGCCTTCTCGATCAGCTTCTCGAGCGCCAACACGACCTTCTCGAGCCCCTTCTCTTCGCTCTTCTTCACCTTCAGTTCGGCCGCGACCTCTTCTTTTTGCGTCTTGGCACCGGCAAGGACCAGCTTCTTGAGATCCTTGATCACCTCAGGGATCGGGTCAGCGCTCGTTGCAGCTTTCACGTCCCATGCCAACGCTTGCCCAGCATCGGCCAGCGCGCGCCTCAGGTTCTCCTGCTGCCGGATGTTGAGGAGCCCGTCCTGTCGGACGTGCACCAGACCGAGCGTGGTCAGTTCTCTGGCAATTCCCTTGACTTCCTCTGAGCGCAGAGTGAGCCGCTTTCTTGTTACTTCAACCTTCGTGGCGATGACGAGCCTCCATCGGTTCATGCCGAGGTGCGTTGGACGCACAAACAGCTGACGCAGTCGTTTAACCCTGATCGGAGCGAAAGATCCTTGCGGCCCTCTGTGTCGGGCGAGGGTGCCTCCACGCCTGATCACGACCACCGCGACGCCTGAAACGGCGTTCCTCGAGACCCTGGACGCTCCCGGCCTCAGTGTAGCTCAGACGTTGAAGCGGAAGAGCATGATGTCTCCGTCGATGACCGTATACCCTTTGCCCTCTGAGCGCAGGACGCCGGTGTCTCTGGCTGACTTCCATGAACCTACGGACTCGAACTCGTCCACATGGATGGTCTCGGCCCGAATGAATCCCCGCTCGAAGTCCGAGTGGATCGTGCCCGCGGCCTGCGGTGCTGAACTTCCAGCCCGCACAGTCCAGGCCCGAGTCTCGTTCTCTCCCGTGGTGAAGAACGTGACCAGGCCAAGCAGGTCGTAAGCCGCACGGATCAAGCGGTTCAGCCCGGTCTCACTGAGCCCCATCTCGTCGAGAAAAAGCTGCCGGTCGTCCGACTCCATCTCCAGCAACTCTGATTCGAGCGCACTGCAAATCGTTACGATGGCCTCATCGTCCTGGAGTTCAGCTGCATCGGCGGCTACCGCCTCGCGCAACGCTCGCGTCCACTCGTTTTCAGCATCAGGCAGGTCTGCCTCCCCCACGTTCGCTACGTACAACACGGGCTTGGTCGTGAGGAGTTGAAAGCCCTTCAGGATCGGCAGGTCGTCCTGGGACATGTTCACCGCTCGTACCGGTTTTCCCGCCTCGAGCGCAGCGAGCGCCTTCTCGAGCACAGCCTGCTCGCGGATCGCATCCTTCTCGCCGGACTTGGCCTTCTTGTTGACCTTGTCCAGACGACGCTGGACCGTGTCGAGATCCGACAGAGCCAGCTCGGTCTCGACGATATCCCGATCGCGCGCCGGATCGACGTTGCCAAGCACGTGCGTGATGTCCTCGTCATCGAAGCAGCGCAGCACGTGGGCGATCGCATCGACCTCGCGAATATTGCCCAGAAACTTGTTGCCCAGTCCCTCACCCTCGGACGCGCCCTCGACAAGACCCGCGATGTCAACGAACTGGATCACCGTCGGAACTCGAGTCTTCGACTCGGCCAGCTGGTGGATCCGATCGAGGCGGACGTCGGGGACTTCGACCGTGCCGACGTTCGGCTCGACGGTGCAGAACGGATAATTCTCAGACGGGGCCCCCGCAGCGGTCAGGGCGTTGAAGAGAGACGACTTCCCGACGTTCGGAAGGCCGACGATTCCGACCTTGAGCATGACTGTACTGGTTCGATGGGCCGGCGACGCCGGGCCACTGCGGGTCAGTGACGAGAGACGCTAGTGGCAAGCGTAGATGCGATCAACGAGGCGCCAGCACGTAACGCGCGGATCGCATCGCTCCTTCGTCCGAAAGGAGAGCCCACAGCACAGGATCTTCAAGCAGCGTAGCGAGATCGTGCTCGACCCCATTGACCAGCACGCGCCGCGAAACGAGCCGCACGCCGTGGCTGTAGTCGACCCAGCGGTCGCTGTGGCCGGTGTAGACAGGCTGGATCGGTACCCCGTCCTGCGCATGCCATCCGTAAATGGCCACCCTGCCCGGCTCGTCGTCGAGTCGTGGCGTCAGCACTACGTCTTTCTTGATCCCGGCCACGAGCGTGCCATGGGGGATTCCGGGCGGCCACGTCGCCTCGATCAACCAATGATGGTTAGCGAAGACAGATACGGTCGTCATCGCCTCGCTCGGGGGAATCGGCTGAGGCGCCAGACGAAGCCTCGCAGCGGACCACAGCGCATCCGAGATCTTTGAGGTGAGCAGACTCGTATGAGTAGAATCGGCAATGACCTGAGCCGCCTGCGGTGAGAGCGGAATGCGCAGGAAGTCATTGTCGTGGCCGACCGATAGGACGTCGGGCAGGACACGGAGCAGAACGACATACTCCCTTCCCTCGAGATCCACGCTGAACTCCAGGTCCGCCAGAGCACGCATGAACTTGGGGACGTTGCCCGACAGCACCTCTGCAACAAGCAGGGCCTCACGATTCTCCAGCGAGAGATCGCTGATCTGGGCTATGATCGCAGACGCACCGGGGGCGGCCACCGGCCGCTCAGGTATCGGGAGCCGCTGAGCACTGAGGGTCCCGCATGAAATCGAGGTAGCAGCCAGAAATCCCAGGGTCCACGTCGGACGGATCCAATTGTGACCGAAAACGTATCGGAGAGCGATCATGTACCTGTTGCTTCCGTATATCCGAGAGATGTCAGCGATGTCCTTCCCGCGTTCGATTCTCCTGATCCTAGCCCTGTCCGTCGTCGCCGCGTGTGGTAGTGACTCTACCACCGATCCTCAGCCCCAGACGACAATCGCCGTGTCGAGTGGTAATGCCCAGTCTGCGCAGTCGAGCCAGGCGCTGGCCAGCCCTATCGTCGTTCGAGTCGCGCGCGACGGGGCCGCTCTCGCCGGTACCTCGGTCAGCTGGTCGGTCGCATCAGGGGGCGGATCAGTCGCCCCGGCAACGAGCACGACGGGTGGGGACGGCCTCGCCTCAACAACGTGGACTCTCGGCCCGAGTGCTGGAGCGAATACCCTTCAGGCGTCGAGTGCCGGAGCGAACGGTTCGCCGGTCACCTTCACGGCCACAGCCACAGGTCCGGCACCCACGCAGGCGAACGTCTCGGTCGGTGACAACTTCTTCGATCCGACTGCTGCCAACGTTGCCGCGGGCGGCCAGGTGACTTGGACGTGGAACGGAGCGGTGACCCACAACGTCACGTTCCCGGCGGGCACGAACTCTTCGAATCAGGCGTCGGGCACCTTCACCCGGACCTTCGCAACTGCAGGAACGTTCAATTACCTCTGCACGATCCATGGCGCGGCGATGTCGGGTCAGGTCGTGGTACAGTAGTTCCTACATCCAGACCTTCTGCAACAGAATCACCGGAACTGTCTTCACCATGATCAGGAGGTCCTGGGCCGTAGAGCGCCCCTCGATGTAAGCAAGGTCCATCTCGATCTTGCGGCGCACATCCTCGATGCTGGTGTCGTAGCCGAGGTTCACCTGGGCGAGCCCCGTGATCCCCGGGAGGACCTTCTGTCGTCGATCGTACCCGCGTACCTCGTCACGAAGCTCTCGAAAGATTCCGGGCTGCTCCGGACGGGGCCCGACCATGTTCATGTCGCCCTGAAGTACATTCAGAAGCTGCGGCAGCTCGTCAATGCGGGTCGCCCGGAGAACACGCCCGACTCTCGTGATGCGCGCGTCGTTTTTTGAGGCCCACCTCTCACCGCCGTCCTGCTCGATCGTCATCGTCCGGAATTTGAAGATCGTGAAGACGCGGCCACCCAAGTTCTCCGCTCGGCGGCGGTCATCCTTCGACCCGTCGCGAGAGCCGCGGCGACACAAGCCGACCCGCTCCTGCCGGTAGATGACCGGACCCGGTGAATCGAGCCGCACCAGCGCCGCGACGACGAGCATCAACGGTGCGGTGACAATCAGAGCAAAAGTCGCGACAACGACGTTGAGGGCACGACGGACCTCATCCGCCACTGTGACGGGGTAGCGATCGTGGGCCCTCGAACGCAGTGATGACGGCGAGACATGGAGTGTGCTCGATCCCCCCAAGGTCCCAGAGGACGAGAGCGGGCGCGAATGAAGCGTCTGTGACATGGCGTTCTCAATACAAGGGGTGAACGGACTGAACCGCTCACCCCTAAGTAGAGCAACGCCTATACCATTCTCAGAATATTCTGTAAACGCATTCTGTACATGCACTTACGGAACATACTCGACTCCGGAACAGCTCTCGTGCTTAAAGACAGGATGGCCGATTCGGCCATCCTGTCGGACAGGGTGTCCTAGCGTCTAGCCGTCGGGAAGACGACATAACTCTCGTGACCGTTCACACCGACGGACGCGACCCCGTACAGGTAGTTGTCGATCACCATGTCCTCAAGCGTGAACTCCGTGACGTTCCCGACGAAACGCGAGTGGGTCCACTGAGGCGCCGTCGTGTCGCGCCAGTAGATCTTGTAGCCAGCCAGAGCCGAGTCGTCGACTGGGTCCCAGCTGAGCGTGGTGGAGGGGCGCACCGCACCGCCAATAGCCACGTTCTGCGGCTGGGGCGGAGCCCACGCGAGAGAGGCGAGTACCGTTGCGTTCACCGCCGTGAGACGCGATGCGAAGTCGAAGTTCACGCCCGCGATGACATCGCCGTACTCGATGCCATCCTCGGTCCGCAGGTCCTGGTGCTGCCGCTCGTACTGCTCGTTGGTTTCCATAATGCGCACCCCGGGAAAGCCCGCATCATTGAAGGGTCGATGATGGCCGCCGCGGCCGAAACGATCGAGTCGATAGACCATGATCGCGTCGAGATTGGTGAAGTACTTGTCCGTAATCCGATCTACGTACCGCGCGATCTGCCGCGACGGACCATCGACCTCACCCCCGAAGATGCGATAGCTCCGGATCTCCTGTTCGGTGGCGGTCACCGGATACGGCTGTGAGAAGACACGGAAGGTGTTGTTCTCGATGACACCGTTTATGCCCTCGATGTTGCCGATCATGTCGTTATTGAGCACCGCTGCGATGTTCCAACCTTCCTCGCCCGCTACCTCCGCCATGTGACCTCCTCCCCACAGGCCCTGCTCTTCACCGGAGAGACCGACCAGAACGACGCTTGTGGGAAAGTCGTACTGTGTCAGCAGGCGAGCCGCCTCAATGACCCCGGCCATCCCGGATGCGTTGTCGTTCGCACCAGGCGCGTCCGTGTCACCATCGGCTGTATTCGAAGCGCGTGAGTCGATGTCGCCACTCATGATGACGTAGCGATCGGGATGGACCGTGCCGCGGATTATCCCAACCACGTTCACCACATTCACAGCCTCCGGGATCCGGTTGGTCGGTCCCGCCATGGACTCCTGGTAGAAGACCTCCATGCAACCGCCACAGGCCGCAGAGATCTGATCCATCTCCGCCTTGATCCACCGGCGGGCAGCACCGATCCCACGGGTCTCCGAGAGCGTGTCAGAGAGCGTGTTACGAGTCCCGAAGCTCACGAGCATGCGAACGTCCTGCTCGATTCGGTCGGCCGACGAGCCGGCAACGATATCGTACAGGCGGAGGTCCGTTTCCGGCGGGGCAGTCTGTGCCGTCGTGGGGACAGCCAGGAGGGCTGCCGCGGCGAAAGGACCAAGGGCCGTAGATCCACGGAAGCTAATCATGTCGTTCAGGCGTTGGGGTCAGGTGTGCGGAGCCGATAAGTATGGGCGCCATACACGTTTCACGCAGGCCTCAGCAGGCTACCGCCGCGCAGCCACCCACGGTGGTCCAATCAACAAGTCCAGATCCGCATTGGCACGAGGCACGAACTTCTGCGTTCGACCGTACTGATTATCTCCCCCGTACAGATTGCCCTCTGAATCCACTGAGAAAGTGTGGACCTCGAGGTATCCGTCGGGCAGCGCGCGCGGTACTTCCCACTCGTAGAGTCGATTTCCGTCAAAGTCGAACTTGACGAAGCGAAGCGGTCCCAGATCAGTCAGCCAGACCGCGTCATCGTTGACGATCAGGTCGAGCGGCAGCGCGAGGCCATCCCACGTCGAGGCGTGCTCGACCCGACCCGGATCATCCGTAGTCCTGTAGACGTTGACCCGGCCACCCGAGCGGTCGAGCGCAAAGATTCTGCCTTCAGGACCGACGGCGACTGCGTGAATGCCATTGAACTGCCCGGGAGCGTCACCTTGTCCACCGAACTCGCCGAGGTAGCCAAGTTCTGAGTCCAGAATCATGACTCGGTGGTTGTCGAGACCATCTGCGATGAGGATCCGGCCATCTGGCAGGAATGCGACGTCCTGCGGCTTGGCGAAATGAGCCTCGTCGTCGCCCGGCACACCCTTCTCACCCAGAGTGAAGAGCAGCCTGGAGCCATCGTTCGAGAAGACATGGATCACGTGGAACGTCTCGTTGATCACCCAGACGCGCCGCTCGGCATCGTACGGGCTGATCCTCACCCGGTGCGGGCCCGGGCCGTCGGAGTCTCGGCACAGGTGGTCCCACTGATCCCACATCTCCAGAACACGACCCTCGCGATCGAGGGTGTACAGGCAGTGTCGCCACGTCCTGCGCTCCGCCTGAAAGAGGACGTTGATGTCGATCGACCCAGCGAAACCGAGATACCCTTCCGGCACGGGCGAGGGGAGGAGAGTCTCGCCTCGCATCGCCACGAAAATCCGGTCTGCCGACTCAGCGAACACACCAGAATTTCCTCCGAACGCGTACCCGACCGACGCGAACGGCTTATGCCAGCCCCTGACGACATCGTACGGACTCGGTCCAACAGGCCCTCGGACCTCTGCAGCCATTTGTCCCGTGACGGACCCGCCAGAAACCAAAAGAATCGCGGCCGCCATCAGAGGAACTCGGGTGACTCGGCGCATGATCGCTCCAAAGAAAGGTCGGTCTGAGGTAAGCCAGAGTACTGATCCAGCCTCGACTTCGAAATATGCGTTGCGGCTTGTGGGCAAGGCGAGCAGCTTCGTCCATCATGAATGTTCAGGCCTACCTCGACCGGATCGGCTTCGCCGGTGAAGTTCACGCCGACGTCGATACACTCCGCGACCTGCATCGGCGGCACCTGATGAGTGTCAGCTACGAAAACCTGAGTGTTCAGCTCGGAGAGCCGGTCAGCCTCTCCCCGGCAGCTTCGTACGCGAAGATCGTGGAGAGCGGACGAGGTGGCTGGTGCTACGAGATGAACGGTCTCTTTGGCTGGGCGCTGCAGGAAATCGGGTTCGACGTGATGCGTATGGCCGCCGGGGTCCTGCGGTCCATCCGCGGGGACCGGAGCATCGGGAACCACCTGGCTCTCGCCGTCCACCTCGAGGACGGGCCATGGCTCGCCGACGTCGGGTTCGGAGACGGACTGCGAGAGCCAGTGCCGCTGCGCGAGGGACCCATCGAGCAGGCCGGGCTCCAGTACCGACTCGAGCTACTCGACGACGAGCACTGGCGCCTGCACAATCATGCACACGGCGGGGCGGCAGACTTCGACTTCCGCTACAAACGTGCCGAAGAATCGCAGCTCGACGAGCTTTGCACATGGTTGCAGACGGCGGAGGACTCCGGCTTCGTACAGAGCCTCATCTGTCAGAGGTTCACACCGAATACGATCGAGGTGCTCAGGGGTCGCGTTCGGCGTACGGTGACCCTCAACGGTACGCGCGATTGGGTACTGGGCGATGCGGACGAACTCCAGCAGGAGATCCACGACACATTCGAGCTGGACACCGAAGTCCGACACCTTTGGCCCCGTATCGTGCGTCGCCACGAGGTGCTGTTTGGAGTCTCCAGTTGACTGCCTCGGCACGATGCTGTGCCTGCCTGGGTAGCTCTTTGCACTCCCAGACACGTTCTATGATGGCACACTGCAATTCGAGGCAGATCGCATGGCGACCTTTTCCCTGAACGGTGAGCGTCGAGAGATCGACGTTCCCGACGCTCATCCTTTGCTGTGGGTTCTCCGAGAGCACTTCGCACTCACCGGAACCAAGTTCGGCTGCGGCATCGGACAGTGCGGCGCATGCACGGTCCACTTGAACGGTCAGCCCATCAGGTCCTGTCAGACTCCCGTCTCGGCGGCAGAGGGTGCCGAGGTCATGACGATCGAAGGTGTCACGGCGCAAGGGACCCACTCTGTACAGCAGGCCTGGATCGCAGAGCAAGTGCCGCAGTGCGGGTACTGTCAGTCGGGTCAGATTATGTCCGCCATCGCGCTTCTCGCGGCCAGGCCCACGCCGACAGATGAAGAGATCGACCAGTTCATGTCGGGCAACATCTGTCGATGCGGAGCCTACAACTCGATCCGACGGGCGATCCACACTGCGAGCGAAATCCAGGCCGGCCAGGTCACGACGGATGACGCATCTGCGGGTGGAGGCAGCGACCGATGAGCGATCCTAGGGGGGACGTGAATTCAAACGCTGACCTCACCGCAGAAAAGACGGTCGGCATTTCCCGTCGGACCTTGATCAAGATCGGCGTTGTCGCCGGCGCCGGCCTCACTCTGGGTGTCGCATGGCGCGCTACTCGCGACCCTGGCTTGCCCGCCAGTGACGCCGCCTTCGTGCCCAACGCATTTCTGCGTATCGATGACGATGGGTCGATCACCGTCCTCGTTCACAAAGCAGAGATGGGTCAGGGCGTGTCGACCGCTCTCCCGCAGCTGATCGCCGAAGAACTGGACGTCGGATGGGGGGACGTGACCTTCGAATTCGCTCAGGCACACGACGCCTACGGGATGATGGTCACAGGCGGCAGCACTGCCGTCATGGAATCATGGGGTCCACTACGGCGGGCCGGTGCAACCGCACGCTGGATGGTTCGCGAGGCCGCCGCGCAGCGCTGGGGTCTCCCGGCCGGCGACCTCGAAACTCGTGAGGGACGTGTCATCGCTCCGGATGGGTCCGAACTGACCTACGGGGAACTCGCCACCGACGCGGCAGCGCTGGAGGCACCGGAAGACGTTGAGGTCAAAGATCCGTCGGAATTCCGGCTGATCGGTCGGTCTCTGCCACGACTGGATGTCGAGGCAAAGAGCACGGGCCAGGCCTTGTTCGGAATCGACTCGGGCCCGTCAGACGCCCGGATCGCGGTCGTGGTCCGTTCACCCGTATTCGGCGGCCGCCTGCGTTCGTTCGATCCTGCAGCCGCTCTGGCTATTTCCGGTGTAGATGAGGTCATCGAAATCCGGAGCGGAGTCGCGGTCGTTGCTCGAGGCTACGTGGAGGCCAACGCGGGCCGAGACGCCCTCGTCGTAGAGTGGGATGAGGGAGCCGGCGCCTCCTTGAACGACGCGGAGATCTACCAGACGCTGAGGGAAGCGGCGCAGCAGTCCGGTCGGAGCGTCACGGAGAAAGGAGAAGCCACCGCGACCCTGGACGCTGCCCCAGAGTCGATCGCGGCGACATACCGGCTCCCCTACCTCGCGCATGCAACCATGGAGCCTATGAACTGTACGGCCTGGGTGCGCGACGGTCAGTGCACCGTCTGGGCCCCGACGCAGTTCGCGAACGGCCCCGCTATTATCGGAGGTGGCGCGCGTCAGGTCGCGGCAGAAGCTGCCGGTATACCGGTTGAACATACCGAGCTCAACGTCACGTTCATCGGTGGTGGTTTCGGACGCCGCGCCGAACGCGACTTCGTTCAGGAAGCGGCCGAGCTCGCCGGCAAGATCGCCGGGCCGGTCAAAGTCATCTGGTCCAGAGAGGACGACATGCGCCACGACTTCTACCGGCCTGCCTCGTGGCACGAATTCCGGGCCACGCTCGACCGTGACGGACTGCCGGAGGCGTGGGAGCACAGGATGTCCTCCCAGTCGATCCTGGAGCGGCTCGTGCCGCCGTGGCTGCCCGGTCCGGCGTCACGATTCGCCGGAAAGCGGGATCCAACGTCGACGGAGGGCGCGTCAAGCCAGCCGTACCGTGTGCCCAATGTACATGTGACGTATGCACGTGTAGATCTCCCCATTCCGGTCGGCTTCTGGCGTGCGGTCGGACACACGCACACTGGGTTCGTCGTGGAGTCGTTCATTGACGAACTGGCTCACGCGGGTGGGCACGACCCTTACGAATACCGGCGGGAGCTTCTGGCTGAGCACCCAAGACACATCGCAGTATTGGACGCAGCCGCCGCAGCTGCTGACTGGGGCTCACCCGTGCTCGCCGGACGCGCGCGTGGGATCGCCGTCGTAGAGTCGTTCGGCTCGTATGTGGCCCAGGTCGCGGAGGTATCCGTCGAGAACGGAATGCCTCGCGTGCACAGGGTCTGGTGTGCGATCGACTGCGGGGCAGTCCTGAATCCACGCATCGTCCGAGCGCAAATGGAGAGCGGAATCGTCTTTGGTCTGACGGCTGCTCTGTACGGAGAGATCAACATTCAGGGCGGACGCGCAGTCCAGGGAAACTTCACGGACTACCAGATGCTCCGCATCAGCGAGATGCCTGAGATCGAGCTAGTACTCGTGCCCAGCGGTGACGCGCCTGGCGGCGTGGGGGAGCCAGGAACTCCCCCGATCGCCCCCGCCGTCACGAACGCCCTCTTCGCGCTCACCGGTGAACGGATCCGGACGATGCCTATCCGGCTGGCGTAGATCGTCGGTCCCGACGGCTGTCAGCAGCAGCGCCAGAGCCGCACATGAGGCACGTATCGTTGCCAGGAACTGAGCGCACGCCATCGCGTCAGCCCTGATGCATCCACCGGTTCATCGTCGACTCCTCAAACCGGCGACATTGTGAATCCTGTATCCAGACCTGCCGAGGACCCTGTGTGTCATGCGTACAAGGCTGCGTCTCACGGGTAGGAGCCCACACTCACCTCACTGCACACGGAGCTGACCGTGCCCGGGACTATCCTGACACGCCGCTACCTCTTCGATCGACTTCCCGGCGCGGCCGCCTGTTCGGCGCTGGTCACGGCAACTTCCATCGTGGGAAGCGGGCTGATCAGTCCCGTGGCCTCAGCGGCCCAGTCGCCCGAGGACGTGCTCAGCGAGCTGAAGACCGCTCAGATGGAGTTCGAGCAGTTCCGTGAGTCGAAAACCCCGATTCTGCGTGGTGGCCCGGTAGAGGGAAGCTGCGACGAGCGGATTGGTCGCATGTGCATCTGGTTCGGTGGAGAAGACGAAGCCGACTACCCTGCCGAACTGAGAGAAGTAACGCGGGCTCGCGAGGAGCTGGTTCGTGATCTTACGTCGGGCTTCGAGGTGACTCCCCACCGTTGGACCCTCGGTCAACTCGTCCATTATGCCGTGGAGAGTGAGAACGAGGCGCGGGCAGCCGGGCTCGCAGCTGCTTGCGGGATCGAAGAAACTTGGTGGTGCCACGCGCTGCGCGGATACGCGCTCCATGTCGACAACGAGTATCTGGAGGCCGAGGCGGCCTTCCGCGAAGCCCTAGACGCCATGCCGGAGGCCGAGCGACGACTGTGGCTGACTCCACGCTACGTCGTCTCGAACGATGCGCGTAAGCCATTCGAGGACGCTTCCACCGAAGAACTCGCAACGCGCTTCGAGTTGTACTGGCGGCTGTCGGACCCGCTCTTCATTTATGACGGTAACGACAGGCTGACGGATCATTTCGCACGCTGGGTCGTTGCAATGAATCGCCGCGAGGCGTGGGATCCGATCGGTCTGGAATGGTCAGAAGACCTGGAAGAGACCCTGATCCGATACGGCCGAAATACAGGGTACGGGCGCACGCATGATCCGACCGGCGTTGTTGGCGGGCCGGGAGGCAACGGCGGATTTGGGCGCGGAAGCTTCGGTCGGTCACCGATGAACGACACGCGACGAATGCTGGGCTTCCACCATCCGCAGAGTCGTGGATACCTCTTCCCCGAGCAGTTTCTTGGGTCTCCGAGCGATATCCCTCCAGAGAGCTGGATCACCGCGCCCCGGGAGGCTCGCACGTGGCATGCACCGCTCTACGCGCCTGAGGTCCGCGGACTCGAGACACAGATCGGCCGCTTCCGGCGTGACTATCAGATGCTCGTTGTCGGCGCCTACCGTCCCACCTTCCCAGCTCCGACGTCCGAGTTGGGTGCAGTGCCTGCGTGGGGTCCCGAAGGCGGACTCGACGGCCCAACCGCAGCCGGCCTCTTCATGATTCCTGAAGACGGACGTGATCCTCTGTTCGTGCGCGGTCGGGACGCCGAGGGTGTACTGACGATCCGGGTTCGTCCGGGTCGGTATGTTAGCGGTCTCGAGGTTGCAGACCTCACCGGCCGACAAGCATGGCGAGCCCGACAGGGCGTGGTGCAGGAACCGCTTCTGGAGGGAATGGTCGATGTCTCCGACCTCATGATTCTCAACAGCGGTGCGCCGCTGCCGGAAACGCTCGACGAGGCTCTACCTCACATCCGACCCGGCATCCGCCTTCAGGCAGGCGAGCGCTTCCCCGTCATCTGGGAAATGTACGGACTACGTCTCCAGGAGCCTGTACAGGTCACGCTTGGATTTACGGAGGGTCGTCCTGAGTACCAGGGGGACCCGGAGGACTTTATCGAAGAGCTCGAGGCGAGTGAGACGATCGACGTCACGTTCGAGGACCGGGGACCCAACGTGGTTCAGGCGGTGTTCCGATCTGTTGACTTGGGTCTGCCTGATCTCGAGCCTGGCGAATACACGTTGCACCTCCGCCTTGACCTCGCCGGACGCACCCCGCTCATCACCAGCCGGCCGATCCTCGTCTACTGAGGCCGGCGGCGTACCGAGCAACTCCGCGACGCAGCCCTCTGACTAGAGGAGTCAAAGCCGGGCCGCGCCGACGGAGCCCGAGGGGCCCCGCCGGCGCGGCCTGAGTCGATCGGGTCTAGTTCCCGGCCAAGTATTTGGTGAACGCACCACCCGCCCAACTCAGTGAATTGGGCCCCTCCGCGGCATACACATTTCCGTCAGCGTCGACAGCAACGCCCTCACCGGCCGTGCCCTGGTAGACACGGCTCTCTCGCTCGAACGGCGGAATGAACGCCACGATACGGTCTTCGTCGAGCGGGCCGACACGGACACCGTTACGCCAGTTGGCATGGTTGGTCGGACTCGACTCGGAGTCGATCGCATAGACCATATCGTCATCGGTGATGAAGATCCCGCTGATTCGACCGTAGCTGTAGCGCGAATCGAGATAGTTCCCGTCCTGGTCGTAGATCTCGAGCCGGTGGTTACCACGGTCTGCGATCCACAGGCGATCCTGTGAGTCGAAGGCCAGGGCGTGCGGAGTCCGGAACTGACCGTGCTCCACCCCGATCTCACCCCATTGCATGATGAACTCGCCTTCGGGCGTGAACTTCTGGATGCGTGCCGTCTGACCGGCTTCCAGGCCGGCCTGCATCGCTTGGTTGGTCGTCATACCCTGACCATTGTGGCCGTCGGAAACGTAAATCGAACCGTCCGGGCCGGTGACCACGTCGTTCGGCTGATTGAACTGACCGGGTGCGTTTCCAGGCTGTCCAGCCATACCGAGTGTCAGCAATACCTCACCCTCGGGACTGAACTTCCATACCTGATGACCACGCGTCCCTTCCTGGTTCCCGGCGAAGTCCGTGATCCAGACATTGCCCTCTGAGTCTACGTGGATGCCGTGTGGCGTGACCATGAGATCGGCGCCGAAGTTGGCCAGCACCTCGCCCGTGTTGCGGTCGAACTTGAAGACGGGTGGCACCGGGTTCGACTCACAGTTCACCGGAACACCGCCACCGAAGCTGCTCGCCCCACATCGCTCATACGCCCAGATATGTCCGTCGATCGGGTCGAGGTCGACGCCCGCGGTGGAGCCCCATTCGCGGCCCTCGGGCAGATCGCCCCAGTTCGTGACCACCGTCGGCGCCGGATTCGGAAGACCCTCACCGGTAATGAGGTTGCCCGCCGACTCCATCGGGGCCGGATCGCTCGCAGGCGCGCAGGCCAGGAATCCGACGGCAGTGAGAAGACTGATCGAGAGAAAGAAGCGCTTCGTCGACATCATGTTCTCCTTGAGAGGGACGGGCCCCGTCCAGAGACCCTGAGCTGCGTAGGGCGAACAAGATCGGGGGCGAGCGGCCTATGCGCCAATGTTCATGGGCAGGACATCCGGGGCCCGGAGCCATACGGCGACCCGTTCCAGATCGCCCTTCATGGCTGAGACCATGTGCTTCGCCCGATCCTCGGACAGGATCGAGACTGCGGTGCTGGACTGGACACCCATCAATGCGACCATAACGGGGAGGGCCATGACGCACACGGCCTCCATCATGAACTCGATGGATACGAAGCACCTCTCTCGCGCCAAGGTTTCCTCCGTGCGACCGCAGCTGACATCAAATATTTCTCTGGAAAAG